>ERZ827156.981-NODE-981-length-36969-cov-4.272119_pt1 | contig 36969 bp, 36 predicted proteins | sample MGYA00519919_ERZ827156 | MGnify/ENA primary metagenome ERZ827156 (study PRJEB31778, sample SAMEA3449269) | human gut metagenome | biome: human gut; feature: human-associated habitat; material: faeces | place: United Kingdom | collected 2010/2012 ...
TGCCGATCGAGGCCGTCTGCCAGCCAGCCTCCGTCTGCCAGTTGGCGGGCACATCGCCCATCTTGTACTGCCACGACTGGCTGGGACCCACGGCCCACTGTGCGTTGATGTTGCGGTCCTCGGGAAGACCCTGGTACATGTCGTAGCGCAGACGCGCGATCGTCTCATACTCGTTGCCGCTCAGCACTGCGTTCACGTACAGGAAGGAGGCGCTCTGCCAGTAGTTGATGGAGGAATCGATCGTAACCACGTAGATGCTGCCCGTAGCGCAGATGATGTACGTTCTGTCCTCGTTGTTGGGCTGACCCGAGTTGTAGGCCACATTCAGCAGAATCTGCTGGGACGCCTTCTCCTTGATGTTGAACGACTCGTAGTAGCCGTTCGACTTGTAGGTGCGCAGAACCTTCAGCAGCGTGCCCGAGCAGGACAGCACCTGCAGGGTGAAGGTGCCCTGGAACTGCTGACCCGCCATCGTCGAGGAGACCGTGAAGGTGGTGGAGCTGATAGAAACTGTCGGCTTGCCGGTAATCGTGCAGGTCGAGGGGTTCATCGTCAGACCCGCGGGCAGAGTAGGATTCACCGTGCAGCCAGTGAACTCCTGGACCGTAGGATGAATGGTCACCTCCTCGTAGTTGGCATACACCGAGTAGGAGTTGGGGTTGAACTCCAGAGCCGAGGGAAGCAAGTCGTGGCAAGTCACGGGCTGCACCTCGTAAGCATACACGCTCGTAGAGGCAGCAGGGGAAGTGACGGTGAGGCGGTAGGACTGGTAGGGTTTCGCGTTGAAGTAGCCGTAGAAGGTCTGGTAGATGCTCGACTCGTACGTCGCACCGGCAACGCTGAGGACGTTGCTGTAGCTGCTGGAGGAAGACATGGCTCCCTGCAGAGTGAAGGTGCCGGGAGCGCTCGAGTAGGAGGTGTAGGGCCACACTCTCAGACCATTGATGTGGGCACGAGAGCCACTCAGCTCGTAGTTCACAGTAGCGGGAAGGATAGAAGCACTGTAGCTGCTGTACTTGGTGAAGTCGAAGATGCTAGTAGGACTAGAACCACCAGTGGCAGTGATAGTAGCGCCGTAGGGGTAGATGAAGCACTTCGTGTTCTCGGACGCCTGGATGGACGGAGCGATGGAGGCGACAAAAGCGTCAAACTCCACAGCGTTCTCACTTCCAGCGTTCGTGAAGTGCAGTTCCACGGCAAGCACGTTGTTCGTACTCTCAGCCTCACCAGCAGGGCGGATCACTCCGTGGTACTCGTAAGCATCATACGCACCAGAAGAGCCAGTGGAGGGAGTCACAGCACCCTCGGGCATGTGATCACGGAAGATCTCAACGCCATTCATGTAAGCAATAATACCGTAGCGGTAGTTGAAGCGAGCCTCGTAAGCAGCCATGCCCGTAATACCAGCGAACTGTTTGCGGAAGTACTGCGTGCCCGTAACAGGAGTAACAGAACCGAGAGTGACCTGCTGCCAGTTGCCATCAGAGAAGTTGACAGCGAACCAGTCGGCAGCGATGGAGGAAGTGGAGGAGATCATCTTCCACTGCTGATTCTTCATGATGGGGTAATACAGAGAGAGAGCGAACAACTCATCCTTCTTTTCGGTCATGTAGTTCTTGAAGAACACATTGCCGTAGATACCGGCAATGCTCACCCAAGAACCAGAAGTCCACGAATCACCATACGTATCGGTTATGTTGAAAGAATACTGGTTGTTGGTAGTGGCAGGCAAGCAGTACTCATCCGTTCTCTGCTCGTAGTCTGCAAATGCGGCGCTCGTCACCAGCGTAGTGCCTCCATTCAGAATCGTGTAGGATTCTTCGTTAGCCCAGGACTGGCACTGCTTGGTAACAGCCACGTAGACCTGTCCCTGCTGGCAAACCAGAGTGCTCAATGCAGCAGATACTATGGATTAGACCCGTCCAGTATCAAGTACCCAGAGTAACAAATAGCACTAAGTTCTTCATTGTTCGTTCACACTTAATCTTTTTATGAAATCCAGACGAGCGGATGAGGGAGTTTCATTGAATTGACCAACATGATGACATTTATGGGGAGTTTCGTTCTTGCTCAATAGGCCATATGATTGGCTTAGACAGCATTATTCCAGAAAAAGCCTCGATATCCATAAACGGAATGAGTCTAATCCAGAATTGCTAGAAATGGACTATACCGTTTGGAAAAATGAATACAACCATTGAATTCTGCTTTCGATTCACTCTGCTTTTCTGAGCTACTCTTGTCTGGAGCCCACTCCTTCATGTGATTTGCTCTCTGTGCCAATCTAACCAGTAAACTAGATGGAAATGTAGAGAGAAACACATTCCAGAAATAGGAGAGGCTAACGGCTAATGTCGAAATGAACAGATCTCAGAATGAAAGCCATTTGTATAAGGATGTGTAGCCTATGGGGAGTTAGGCACGGTCAGGCAGTCCTGACACATGGATGCCATTCGCGAGATTCAACTGGAGTTTGGGTGTTTGCTCTTCCTGTTCATTCTTCTTACTGACTATAGAGTATAGAACATGCTGTATTCAGAGAGTGAGCTGTGTTTAGAGTGCCATGGTTTGGATAATCTTAACACTACGCAGAGCCCGTACAATGGGCCCCGTTATAATAGGGGCTAAGCGACACATATGACCGTTATTTTTATTAGGGCATTAGGCTCAAAGGGCCCATTTTGCAGATATGGTAATGAGGTATGTGGGAGTGCGTGTGGTGAAAGGGATGATGGATCGGGGGTTGACTAGGGGGGAGCTGGCCACTCTCTTCCGATGTACTTCCTCCTCCCAATAGCACATGTACGAGGGTACTCTGAGGGTGGGTGAGTTGGTTTGACTGTTTTCTGTCTCGGAGGGGTGGTACTAACGGAGTAGACTGGTTGGATTTGCCGTTAGACTTGATGATCTTGATTGTTGATGAATTGGTGCTGGATGAGTTGCTATATGGGTGTAACGCATGGATCTGTGTGGATTGCGGTTGTACGAGCCTTGACTGATTCCATTGTCTATCTGTCTTATCTATCCTTTTCCTGTTATTTCTAATGCTGCCCATTTCATATGCGCAGTGATTTGGGTGTGCTGATTGTCATTCCTTGATTCTCTTATCGAATCCATGTCATCGGTTTCTTATGCGGAAGTATGCATTCTGTATCCTCAATACCATGACTATGATGCTGGATAGTGATGGACTCTTTCATCTGGTTATTTGATGTTGCTGCATGTATCCTGTGATATCCAGACTTCACTCCTTGTGGTGATGTGGCTTCCTTCTGGTCTGTTGCTGATTCTGTGATCCTTGGTGTATGTGTGTCTGCGTGTGAACTGCTTGGTGGAGTACCGTATGTGGCAGTCCTTGAAGTGCATGCTGTGAGCCTGATCAACTCATGGTGTACATGGAAGGCGTGAACGAGGGTGATTGGATTGTTGGGAGTGAAAGATGGTTGTGTGGTTGCAGTCCGTAGTGTTTGCATGTCGTGCGAACTGACCTTGTGCAGATGTGGTTCTCCGCAGTCTCAAGAAGCGCGACTGGCAGTAGTGATGGTCTCTGTATCTCGATGTCGTATATCCATGCTGAATGAAAGGATATGAGGTGGGTTGTGATTGTTATTGTTGATGTGTTAGGTAGTGTCGCGTGATGGAGTTGTCGACCCGTCGTGACGATCTGCGTGGTATTCCGCTGCTACTGACCGTCGGCCCTCCTTCTCCTCATCTGCATTTCCTCCATGAGTCAATGGCGTGGAGCCATGGCTTATGGGTATGGGAATGAGATGGAGGAAGGAAGGGTTGATGGTTAGTAGCAGCGGGGGGCCGCAGCCGCAGGGGCCCTGGAGCTGATCGCTGTGGAAGCGAGATACTGGGATGAAACTGTGTGTATCAGTTGTTTATTGGTACTACATACTGTGTACGAGCAGCGAGCCCTAGCCTGCCTGCATCGGCTGCATTACTAACATACCCTTATACTTCGCATACTGCATACTCATGCTGAGATAGAACGATCTGCGTGGTAGCTTGTTCACAGGACATCTTCAACACGTTAATGCTCCCTGTCTACATGGAATTCGAAATATTGCACACTTCGGCTAGATGACCATGAGGCCTCTCTGTCAGAATCAGTTGGGTGCCCTCGATTCTATTGAGGTGATCGTCCAAGATTAGTTTTCCTTTATTCTTGGCATGCAAATAGAAGTCGATGCTAGATAACCAAAATTGGTCGAACGGCAATGAAATAAACCATCGTTGTGTAAAAAACAGTATTCAAAGTGGCCGTTTTTAGGGTCCTGTCCTAAATAACTAAGGGTCATATGTATCGATTCAGCTCCTATTGTTTTGGGGCGTTTTATACCGTCTCTGTGTTGTCCTGAATCGAATTGGGTCATTCGGTTTGCGTATGGATTCCAGTTAAGCAATTGATGCAATTGTTCTCCTTCTCCTCCCCATATCACACACCACGCTAGGGACAGCGCATTCACTACCTTAGTTCATGCCGGTTATCATTATCTTAGACAAATCAGGGTGCTCACATCATGGTAGAGTTTGTCGTAACATCACTACCATTCTTTTACAGAGAATCCCACAACTGAGGTCATGACCCCAATGCAACACAAATGGACTGCAGTGAAAGCACTGGATCCGCACCAGGTGAGATGCTGCTTCGCCGCGTCATATATCCCTTGACAGGTGTGATGCTAATAATCGTCCATGGATCGTATGAACGAGTTGCTCTACATCAGAAGATGGATTCTAGCCTGCGGAATGATAGGGATTGCTTCTCTCCTGGGGTTCTTGGGTTTATCCGTGCTTTTCCTTGCTCCTTCCCATCCTAGTGCACAGTCAAGCAGATGCTCACGTGGATTCTACGCGTAGGAGTCCCCTACTGGTCGATCACGCGAATCCTGTTTCTCTCTTCCACTCTAATCACGCCTAGTCGACTGGGCTCCTCGGGGAGAATCCCCTTCTTGAAATGGACTTGTTTCTTCCCTACCCTCAGTCAATCCTAGTCTTCCCCTGTTCGGTGCCCCAGATTGACCCCGCGACCTATTTCGAGCCCTTCGACATTGACGAGATCAAGCGCTCCGCCCCTTGGGTTCCTGTCGTCATCGTGAGACTGCCGCTCCCTCTCCAGCCTAGTCATTCAACTACCTGCTCATTTTCCTGTGGGTGTCCTTCTTCAGCATGCTCTTCTACGACCCAGGTGCCCCTTCTGAGCGGTATTCACCCTAGCCACCGAGTCTCTCCTCCACTACCTGCTCGTGTACTCCGCGTTCATCGCGTGCTTTGTCCTCTTCCTCGTGCTCACCAACCTCTTCAAGCGGAAGCTCGACGATTCGCTCTACCGCATGGCCTGCAATCTCATCATTCTCTTCGCCTGTGGCATTGCCACTTCCTCGCTGAATAACCTCACGCACTATCTGCACCACAAGGGAAACGCCCTGTACCCTCCGGTCTCGCCATCAACGCTAGATTCGACATCGGGTTCAGCATCATCCCCGAAATCCCGCTCAAGTACGCCGAGACCTCCGACGCGATTCTCGTTTCCTACATCATGTGCTGCGTCGTCTGCAGCCTCTTCCTCCACCCCGCCGTCCGGAACAAGATGTGGGGAGACTTTGGGCGAATCGCCAGCCTCATGATCCTTAGCAAAGTAAGCTATTGCTTTTTTCTTTATCGCAGGGAATCATGGGCTGGTGGACGCTCCTTCCAGGACCGGCGCCCCATTGCCGACCCGGATCGCCAGACTACGCGCCGCAGAGCATCAAGGCCATCTTCGTGAACCAAGGAACCATGTTCGGCCACGCACTGAACTGCGGTGACCTGATCTTCAGCGGACACACCGGCTTTCTCGTGACCGTCATGCTGCTCTCCGAAGAGCTGTGGCGGACCAACTCTCCCGCCATGCGCTGGGGCTGGCGAGTGTTCACGCTCATCGTGCTGGTGCTCTTCTCCGTGTTCTGCCTCTCTGCACGAAAGCACTACTCCGGTGCCCTCTGTTGCCGCTTCTGACTCTTAGTGGACATCATCAGCGCCATTTGGATCGCCAGCCTCAACTTCTGCACCTTCCGACACAGCTGGTTTCCCTCCAACATCGCCTTTCCAGCTGCGCGCACGGTTATTGTCAGAACGACCCTCTCCACCTCCGATGCGTCGAAGGCAGACGCAATCATCGTTTCCGAGGAACAGATAAAGCCGCGCATCATTCATTTATCGGAAGGCAGTCGCTCGCACGACCAGCTCATTTCCTGACCCGTTTCCTTTAGGCCCTCCCCCATTCCTCCTGTATACTACACCTCTCTTTGTTGAACAGGCGAGAATTGGCGTTGACTGTTTCTGCGGAAAATCGCGCCGATTTGTGGAGCGATTCAACTCCTGAAAGAGCACCAAACAAACGATCTCATGTCTGTGAGCGTTCCGATTAAGCTGTTCCACGAGGGCGAGGGCAACACCGTGATCGTCGAGCTGACGAATGGAGAGAAGTACAGAGGCCACCTGGTGAGGTCTGAGGATAACATGAACTGCCAGCTCACGAGCGTGACGATGCGGGCGCGCGACGGAAAGCTCTCTAAATTGGAGAACGTGTTTATTCGCGGCAGCCGCATCCGCTACGTCGTTCTTCCCGACATTCTGAAGCAGTCTCCTCTGTTCCAGAAGGTGCAAAAACTGAAGGAGGCCAAGGAGAGCGTCGAGAGAGAAAAGAACAAGTTGAAGGGAAGTGGGGGTTTGTGCGCTGGGCTCACGTTGTAGTCTATAAATAGGTGTTCTGGCGGTGAAGGCAATCTGATACGCTTGTTGTTACTATTACATGTGTTCACTGCGCTCCTTGTTCAACAAACACACCACACTTTCGCTTCGGACAGCTTGATCTTTTGAACGAGCCCCGTTCTCTTGTCCTTCTTCAACAGGGAGTCCCTACTCCTCAGTCCGCGCTCCCTCGACCACCCCTCAATGTCGCAGCAGTTGTAGTGGTACAGCTCCGTGTCGCTCACCCACACGATCGCGGCCGTTCCCAGTGGCTTCCCGCATTTGGCGCAAATCGAGTTCTCGTCCACCTTGATGCCGTTCTGTCGCGTCTTCGCCACTACATGCTGGTTCTACGTCTCACCTACCGTTTCTTTCCCCACATCCATGTAATCGGACATGATCAGGTTGTACTTCATGCGCGTGTTGTAGAGCGTCTCCGTCAGGCTGGTGGTCGTCTGCTGCACGAACGGGAACAGCTTCTCCATCGGCGTGTCGGGCGGGTACTCGCCCAACACCTCCTCCGGCCGCAGCAGCGCGTGGAAGCGGTCCAGCACCTGGAACGACGCCTCGAAGTACTTCGCCTTCAGCTCCTTCGCAGTGTTGGGGTTGCTGGGATTGCTGGCGTCGCTAACATCCTCCGGCACGTGCAGCAGTCTACGCATGACCCCAAACGACAGCCCCTGCAGGTGGAGGAGTCTTGCGTACACCTGCTGGTCCTTGTCGTTGTCGCGGCGCACCACCGTCTCGCAGTATCGCAGCGCCGCCTCCAGCGACCGCTGTTGGAACAGCAACAGGCCCAGCGCCTCGTCGTGGCGGTGCATGCGCGCCAGCAGGATCTACGCCTCACGCCGCGCCCACGCGCCCACGCAGCGCTCCTCGGGCAGCTCCTCGGGCTTGATCATCTCCAGCAGGGGCTCGGGCAGGTAGCTCCCCTTGCCCTGCAGCAGCGCCTGGAGGGCGGCGCGCAGCGAGGCGACCTGCTTCTCGGTCTCGGCGTCGGGCGTGCGCACCATGAAGTCGTGGAGCGACTCGATGTAGAGCACGGCGAGCATGTGGCAGAGATTGTGGTCGGGCGCCTGCTCCGTGGCGAAGGCGGCCAGGTGCGGCGTTACCACCGCCAGGTACTGGATCACCAGCTGGTTGCGCTCGGCGACGGTGGGCTTGCCGGCGGTGAGGCGCTGCAGGTGCTGCACCACGTGGTAGATGTTGAGGTGGCCGATCATGCCCTCCTCGTCGATGAAGCAGCGGATCACCAGCGCCGGCATCTCCTGGTAGATCTTCTCGGAGCACTTGAACACCAGCGCCTCGTCGCTCGCGTCCAGCCCGTACAGCACGTGCGTCAGGATCTCCAGCAGCTGCGCGCGTTCCGGCGACACGCCCTGGTATTGCTGCATCTGGAACAGCACGATCTCCACCGCCTACGCCTCACGCGCCGCCGCCGCGCCCACGCGCTTGTACTGGTGCTTGCCCTCGAACAGGTACAGCAGCGAGAAGGTGAACACCAGCCGCGACTTCTCCGTCAGCGCGCCCTGGATGCTCTCCACCAGCCGCTCCTCCACCGCCGCCATGTCGCACCAGTTCTCCGCCAGCAAGAAGTCGTGCAGGGCCGCCGCCGCCTGCAGGCTGATCCACAGGAACACCAGCGCCTACGCTCGACGCCTTCTCGTGCGCCTACCGTGTCCACCAGCGTCAGCGTCTGCACCGCGCCGGGCGAGGGCCGCGCGGGCTCCTGCGCCAGCACGGCCGCGCGCTGCGTCTGGAGGTACTTCAGCATAGCCTCGTAGGCGCGACGACGTGTGGAGGCAGTGACGGGCGGCACGGGGTAAGGGTTCTCGGGGTCCACTCTAGCGCTCACACCGCTTCGGGAGCGGGACGTGGCGGGAACGGAGGGGATTTTGAGCTCGGGGAGGAAGGCGAGCACCTGCTGTGGCGGGCACTGGCTCTGCGCGAAGTGCTGCGCGGCCTCGTCGAACAGACCTGCGGGTGAGAGGCGGTCGGCGCGCGCACTCTGCGAGAAGAGGTAGTAACCGTAGTGCAGGTGCAGGCGGCGCAGCGTCGCGTCGTCCAGCCCGTGGTTGGCGGCGACGGCGATGGCCTGGTCGAACTGCGGCGGCGTCTGCGCGAGGAGGAGCGCGATCTGGTCGTCGGGCGAGAGGAGCGCCAGCGTGTAGACGGTGCGCTGCGAGTAGAGGAAGAAGGAGGCGCAGGCGGTGCTGTCGTTGGGCGCGAGGCGGAAGCGGCCCTCCAGCGGGATGCGCTAGGCGTCGGCGCGACGTGAAAGACCCACCTGGATGCGCGCGAGGGAGGTGAGGTTGTAGACGTAGAGGTAGTTCTTGACGATCACGAACAGGTAGGGGTACAGCGCCACTAGCTGCGTGGGCTGCGTCGTCACGCTGATCAGCTCCTCCGCCTACGCGTGAGCGCGGCGCGCAGCACTCACGGCGCGCGTGGGCACGCCCTGCTTGTCCACCATCGCCAACACGTTGTCACTGTCGCACAGCAGCACCTCCGGGCGAGCCGAGAGGGAGACGGCCATGAGGTACTGGTTGGACTTGACGCACTTGGTCAGCGCCGTCTTGATGATGGAACACGACTCCGTGTCCTGCAGGTAGTAGGCGATCTTGCAACCCACGAACAGCGTCGACTCCACCCACTCCATGCAGCGGGGCGTCTCTGACAGGTGAGGAGAGGGGGACACGACAACCCTTCGAGGGGATGAAGCTGACGTAGCGAAATTCACTTCCATTCGGACTGATCGCGAACACGAGGGTCTTCTTGCGGACGCCGACGCAGAAGCGGGTGCAGTCCATCTTCAGCGCCATGCAAGTGCACTTCTCGGTTCCCGGCAGCAGCGTCTTCTTGCTCAAGTCATTTATATCCACGCACTACGCATGATCCCAGTGAGAGAGCGGCCACATAGACGCCTTTTGTCGTTTGGCACAGGAGGAGCTCGTGCATGGTATCCATGATCATGTCCGAGGCGGCCGTCTTCACGTCGAAGAAATGCTCAACGATTTTTGGTTCAGAGACGGTCGATGTGCCGCTCTCTACGGAATCACGAGATCCACCGCTCCCCTACCCGACTTGATGGTATATACATGTAGCGATCCTCCGTAGAGGGATACAAACACAGAATTACGGTAGGAAGCGACTGCCGTGATGGTGGCATTCGGGATCGATAGTAATTGTGTTGCCTTCACCGTATTCTTTTCCATTTTGCTCGCTGGTGCAGAGATTACGACGATTATCTGTGTTTTCTGCTTTGCGCACACCCGAATTCGGGGGATCCCACCTCCCTTTATCGAGCCATTTCTCTGTGATGGAGTCGATTTTGCAAGAAGACGGCACGTGTATGCGTTCCAACAGGCGCGTGTCCTTTGATTACGTCCCCTCAGCGGTGGATTATCAGCAGAACGTTTCGACATGTTGGTTTGATGACGTGTAGAGTCCAGCCATCCTGACGTTTCAGCGAAAACCGAGTTGCATCGCTAAGGTCGCAGTTTTTCTCGTAGTTAAGGACTAGCTGAACACGCAGCAGATATACGACGAAGCCGTTCGTCTGAAGATTATTACATTGAAAAATCCTCCGTAGCTGTATTCTTCGGGAAACATCATGCGTAGGAGCGCTCCCAAGAAGCGCAAGCACGGAGAGCGGAACCATCACCCACGAAGGGGATCGGAGGAGGTTGCTGAAACGAGGGAAGAACAGGCGATGAAGCCGTTTTGCAAGGACGGTGAGGATCCTCGTTTTGCGATGACGGATAGATTACAACTGTGTCTACAACGAAGACGAGCTGCGCTCATTGGTGTATACTGCGTGGTGCGAGCATATGCTAAAACGCATGTCGAGTGTGGGTGAGGCGTTACTGGTTGTGTTGACCCTAGGGTTGGAGTATACGCTGACTACATTTTCGATCCAGGTGCTGGAGCAGGTGTATGACTTGTACAAAGCGGTCTAATATCCTTGCTTTCCGCAACAACACTTCCTTCACTGTACCCAGTCGACACTGATCTATCTGTTGATGAAGAAAGAAATCCCCGACAGCGACATGGAGGACGAGGATTACCTTAGACAGAACTTTCCTGCATGCATGACGAAGAAGGCACTGGTGAGTGCGATCAAGCACTACGAAGGGGCTTTCGAGAACCGCTCCCGCAGCGGGCTGGTGAATCAGCTGGAGACGATCATTTTGTTCCAGATTCGTTGCGAGAGTGTGCTTGTGTTGTCGAAATCAACCATAGACAAGAGCAGCGGGTATACGCAGTTGTTTTACTCTCCGCAGGAGATTGTGGATTCCAAGTTCGCGGACGACGCTTCGGAAATGAAGCAGGAGATTGAACGGAGAGGCCTTCCCTGTCCGAAGTGGGCATCGGCGATTTGCTTCATCGTAGAAAGGTGGCGGAGCGTAAGAAGCTCCTGATCAACCTCCTTCGCACGGAACTGGGGGAAGAGGTGCGAACGACCTTTGAAACGGTGGTGCGGCTGATTCTCCGATTCTACAACGCCTCTGCATCGAACACCGATATCTCCTCCTTGCTTTTGGACCTGTACCATATTGCTCGAGACAGCTTGACCAAGGAGGAGAGCAGCTGGATTTGGCGCGTTTGTTGCAAACAGGGCACACAACAGATTAATAGTCCTTAACGAAATAGGTCTCTCCACACTGACACTGGCACTGGTTCTCCACGCTCTGGCAGTAGCAGTTCGTGCCGGCGTCCACATTCACATAGCTCAGTCCACACTGCGCGTCCGTCACGGAGAACACGTGCGACGTCACGCCGCTCTGCAGCGCGTTGCCCGAGAAGTCCACGAAGGCCTGCTCGCTGAAGGTCATGTCGTAGGTGCCGGGCTTGAAATCCTCCGCGGGCTTGATCGTGCACACGTCCTTCGCGCAGCGCACCTCCTTCGCGCTCTGCAGGTTCACCGCCACGTCCTCCTTCTCGCCGCGGAACAGGATCACGCCGCTGCCGGGGCGCACGCTCTCGCTGAAGGCGACGCGCACCTGCATGTTGCCGGGCAGGTTCTGCTTGAAGTTCTTGGGCGAGATCATCGTGATGTACGGCTTCTCGTCGTCTGCGCGTCACCACCCTTCCATGCACCTACCGATCTTCGTCGTGAACGTAAACTCGTTCGTCGTGCCGCACTTGCTGCCGCTGGCGCTCAGCACCACGCCCGCGGGGAAGAGCACCTGGTACACCTCGCTGCCCATGAGGGACACGCCGAAGACGGAGACGCTCATCTCGTCGGAGTCGATCGCCACGTGATCGACGTCCTTCACGTCCACGACCACGCTCGCCTCGGGGTGGTGGTTCTTGGAGCGCAGCTCGATGCTTCCGGAACCCAGGTGGATTCTCGAGCTGAAGGCGATGGTGATGCGGGGCTTCATCTCCACATCCACCTGGTTGAAGGACGGGATGCACTTCTCGGGGACGACGTCCGCGCGGATGGCTAGATGTGAGACCGCCTGTCTGCGCGCCACGCTCAACGGTCTTAAAGGACACGCTCTTGGTCTGGAGAGCGAACGCCTTCTCGCTGACGGGGACGCCCTTGACGCTGGAGAGGGTCTGGAGCTCGCCGTCCCTCATCCGCTGCGAAATGAAGAACACGTAGACTGTCTTGGCGTCGAGAACGTCGCCGAAGCAGTCGATCACGTTGAACTCAACGGTGAAATCGTTGGCCACTTTGATGCAGGTGGCGGGAATCGAAGTCGTCACACCGGTGTACTGGTTGAGGAGGTAGAAGAACGAATCCAGACCCTGGACCCTCGACACCGCATCGTTGAACTGCACTTTCATGGTGACATCTAAAGGAACATCGGCTTGACCGTCCTGCGGGAAGGTTCCATATGCAAAGAAATCCTTAGCATCTATGCATCACTTCCGCCACTTCGGAGGGCCCACCTCCCACGAACGCAATAGGATCTTCACAGGTGGCATCGCCCGCGTCGCATGCGGCAGATGCGAAAGCAACTAAGCAGAGAAGAGCAACAATTTGTTTCATAACCACCGTTACCATTCAAATAATGCTTTTTACTGCCTCTCGGAATCACGCATAGACGCTGCCATAAGGCCCCAAATTCCATCGGGGCGAGAGTATGGAATTAGGACCGGAAGCCTCCAAACCCAATCTGTTTCCTCGCCCAAATCGCACTATCCGCAACACTTCTCATGGCAAAACTCACTGGAAAGGGATATTCCATCGCGAACCTGCTGATGGACATGTGACTTCCTCGGAATGCGGTGATGGGCGTAGAGTGATGGTGATGTCTATCGTCGTGTTTTTGAATGTGTCCTTCCGCGCCCTTCCTGAAAATGTCACTGTCGTTGTGGTTCCTCACGGTGTAGAAGTATCTTGCGAAATTGGCTTCCGGAATGGGTGCAAATGGCGACATAGACGCTCCCAGTGCAAACGCGGCACCTGCCAACGGGGGCGTTTCTCTCATGTCGGGAACGGGCATTGGTCCTGTCGAAATTCACATTGGTCCGGACGTGGAGGAGGAAAAGAAGCTATCTCCATCCTCCGTTCCTCTCTTCATTCGTCGTACCGTTTTTGAGGAGGCGAGGAAGCGGAATCTCGTTCCGGCAAGCGTTACTGTCGACACGATTGATGTTCCCGCCGTTCTGCGGTCCGCGTCCCGAATCTGTACCTATGTGAACGGAGTGGAGGAAATCTACGTGCCGCCCACGGGCTGTTTGCACATTCAAAGAAATTGAGGCGTAGTCATCCACAACGACGGCTACCCCTACGATATTTCGCTGGTGACCGTCATGCGGTTCGTTCGCCTCGCCGTCTCAACCGTAGACTGCCGGACGTGGCTAAGATCGAGAAGCTGACCACCTACTGGAAGGGGTTGCTGTTTCTCCTCAGCATCATGCGTAGCCCGATCAACGTCTGCGTGTTCGCAGACCCCTCGTCGCAGTCGCGCGCCGCCATCGCGGAGCTGGTGAAGAGCACACACTTCTCTACAACGGTGACGCTGTCGGTGGTGTACTCGCCCTTCTACGGGCTGCTGTACCCCGCCAACCTGCTCAAGAACGTCGCCGTCTCCACCGTCTTCACCACGCACTTCCTCGTCGTCGAGCCCACCATGCTGCCCTCCCGTACGCGCTCCTCTCTCTCCTCACGCATAGCCGGACTCTACGAGCGCCTGCGCAGCGCGCCCGTGCCGCTGCTCTACGAGCCTATCAACCTGGTGACGATCCCCGTAGTGCGCGGCGACGACCGCGCCGCCGCGGAGTCCGTGCCCGCCTGTCTGGACGACAAGAGCTGCGCGCCGACGGAGCTGGCGATGATGGTGGGGGCGGCAGCGGCGGCTGAGGCGTAGAACACGGTGCTGGAGACGTCGCCGAAGGATTTCTACGCGAAGCTGCTGGACTGCATGGACAGCGAGTCCGTCTAGTGAGCGCTCACGAGAGGGTTGACGCGCAGCGTGGTGATGCGGCGCCACAACTCCTACGACATCCTCTACGACGAGCACTTCCTCACGAGAGGGTACGACGAGATGGAGCTGATCGAGCAGCTCCGCAGCGACGGTGGGCGCGGCGCGGCGGGCTGAGGCGCAGGGTTCGTGTTCCGCCTGCTGATCGACGGGTTCATGGTGGAGACGGGCGTGGACGCGTGAGCATAGGGGCGAGGAGTGAGGCGTAGGGCGGTGGAGAGCGAGGTGATGCGCGCGGTGCCCTCCGTCAAGGACCAGTTCATGACGTTCGTGGAGGAGGTGTTGCCGCACAAGCCGAAGAAGAACGCGGACTGCACGGGGGCCGAGGCGGTGCACGAGAAGGTCTCCGGGTTCAAGCTGTTCCTGGACGGCGACCGCGGGAAGAGAGAGCGCGAGATCGCGCCGCTGGTCGAGGAGATGAAGGCGGTGGAGAGAGGGAAGGCGTTCGACCTGGGCAAGCTGGAGGCGAAGGTGCAGGCGATTGCGGCGGCGAGGAAGCAGCGCCAGAAGGAGAACTACTGGGCTGTTTGTTAGAGATATGTTGTGTGCCCGCAGATTGCTCAAGGGCGTCTCGCCCCTACTCTCCAAGTCTGTGCGCACATGGTGCACCTCTCTGCGGGGAGGGACTCGGCGCCTCGGTGCATTCCCCTATCCGCTGAGTCTTGTCCCGTCACTGGTGCACACGCACTATATGGCTCCGATAGAGAGGGCATTTTCGACGAACCATAAGGCGTACATGAAGATCGAGTTTGGGCAGTCCTGCTGCGGTGACACCTAGCCTGAAAAAGAAGAAGGAGAAAAAGGACAAGGATTCGAAGGTTGTCCAGCTGAAGCAGTTCTCCGTCGCGCTTGTGGGGCGGACAAACGTCGGAAAGTCCACGCTGTTCAACCGCCTCGTGGGGAGGAGGGAGGCGCTCGTGAGCCGCGTGGAGGGAACGACGCGCGACCGTCGCGAAGGAAAGGGGCGCATTTCCGGGCTGGAGTTCACCCTCATCGATACGGGCGGCTACGTGTGTGACAACGGAAAGATCAGTCTGTGCGTTGGAGCGGGGCGTGGTGATGGGTAGGATTGAGAAGCAGATCAACAAGCAGACAGAGTACGCAGTCGAGAAGGCCGACGTGGTCTTCTTCCTGCTCGACGGGAAGGTGGGAGTCACGGCCGAGGATCGCGCCATCGCAGCGTTCGCCCTCCTCCTTGGCGTCACGCATAGGTGGCTGCGGTCAAAGCGCAACGTCAAGCAGTTCCCCGTCTTCGCGGTGGTGAACAAGGTGGGAGTGGCGATTGGCGATTCCGCGTAGACGGAGGGCGTCTTCGCCCACACGGACATGGACGGCACCTGCCCGCAGTGGGAAGACCTGCGTGCGGAGGCGTACGGGTTGGGGTTCGGCGAGCCGATCGGCATTTCGGCGGAGCACAGCGAGGGCCTGATCGACATGTTCGAGCTGCTGAAGCCATTCGGCGACCTGCTGAACCTGAACAAGAAGGCGGACCGCGAGCGCTACGCATTGCTGGAGAAGGAGAAGGCACAGCGCGCGACGACCGAGCAGCCGTACGATATCGAGACGAATGTACCGGTGGTAGGAATTGATGTGGGGTATGAGCCGTAGGAGCAGCAGGACCGCGATGACGAGATTCTGCAGCTGACCATCCTGGGCATTCCGAACAGCGGCAAATCGACGCTGCTCAATACGCTGCTGAAGAAGGACCGCTTCATCACGGGAAGCATCCCCGGATTGACGCGCGACACGGTCAGTTCCGAGGTGGTGTTCCAGGGCCGGCGGATTCGCGTTGTGGACACGCCGGGCATCCCGAAGGCGGACGGTGTGCTGCCGCCGTCGCTCAATTCGCTGAGCATCTACCATGCGCACAAGCAGCTGCACTACTCGCACGTGGTGGCGCTGATCTTGGACGGCAGCCGCATCCTCACCAAGCACGACTTGGCACTGGCGAAGGAGGTGGAAACGGCGATTTGGCTTCAGGGTAGATTCTGGACAATGGACGCGGACTGTTCGTGGTGCTGAACAAGAGTGACGTGATGCAGTCTCCCGCGGCAGCGAAGAAGCAGCTCGTCACCTACATGGATCGGTACATCCCGATGGTGGGGCTGAGGGAGCGCGGTGAGTCCTAGGCAGGCCACGTGCCGTCGATCGTGGTCTCCGCCCTCTACGGGACCGGGACGGACGCGGTGTTCCCGCTGGCGCTGACCGTGTTCGATCGATGGAGGACGCGCGTGTCGACAGGTATCCTGAACCGGTGGCTGGACGCCGTGACGTTCCGGCACCCGCCGCCTCGCACGAGCTCGGGAAAGGAGGTGAAACTGAAGTACCTCACGCAGACGAAGGCGCGGCCGCCCAGCTTTGTGCTGTTCAGCAACTCGAAGGAAATCGACAAGACGTACCTCCGCTTCCTCAGTTCTTGTTTGCAGGAGGAGTTCGACCTGAACGGAGTGCCGATTCGCATTTTCGTGCGCGTGTCGGAGAACCCGTACACCGTGGTTTTGAGCGAGCGGAATAATAGCTAGAATCACAAGAAGTCCCCGCGGAACGGGAAGTGAGTCTCTCCTTTAGTGTTATCTCTTTAAGGCGGTGTTTGTTTCGAGGAAAGGGAGCTTGTGTCGGTAAGAAGAATGAAACGCACACCCGCGGGGATTTTGAAACGCGCCGCGAAGTGGAGACGGAGTCCGCTTGAGTGGCGTTCTTTCGATTTCGGTTAGAAAACTAAGATTGGGGCAATTATCGAAGAGAGCGATGATTTCTGTAGGGATTCTCTTCCCGCTGGGAGTGGTTCTCACCTTCTAGACGCTAATTGTTGCTTTATTGCTTAGCTTTACGGTTTCCGCATTCACCGTGCAGTGTGATGCGCCGGACATGGCCGTCTACAGGCCGGTCGTGGCGTTCACCTGCCATTTCTCGGAGGCCGTTGCTTTGCACAATGAAGAGCGAGTGTTCGTTCCTAATATTGAATCAATTTCTCCTCGTAACGGGGAGAGCGACACCTTTGTAGTTGAGGCCAGAGTGGAGGACAATACGCTCGGCGTGCTGACTCTTGTTTTGGGCGCGGGCGCCTTCAAGGGCGGCGAGGAGCTGTCTGAGGAGTACCGTGTGTCTGTCCCCTGTGGGCGTTGGGGCGTGCGGGTGACGCGTAGACGATTTCATCCGTGCCAACGTGGTCGTCACTGCCGTGATCGAGAAGATGTCTATGACTCCGGACTATGCAGTCGTGCGCATTTCCGGCGGCCAGACGGTTCTCCAGCAGGTGCAGACGATCGACGCGATTGCCGTGTTCCCCCCCTGCATGACGGTCCTCGAGGTGACGAGCACCGTTGACTCCTACCTTGTGACGGTTTACGTGAACGATCCTGCGGCGATCCGCTCGAGCACCCTCCGCGTGAAGGAGGGCGTGATCCGCGCCTACTGGGGCTCGAAGCGCAACGTGGAGAAGGACGTGTCGGTGGAGGTGAAGATGGTGCTGCCCGCGGGCGAGCCCATCGAACTGTGGCCCGCGAGCGGCACGCTGTTCGTGCGCGACGCTGAGTTCCAGATGGACGTGACGGCCCTCTTCCAGAACGGCTGCAAGGTCGACGCGTCGTCCTTCAGCGGCATCAACGCGGACGTGGTGTCTGTGGCGGCGGTGGACGAGATGGCGACGCTGACGGCGCGCTTCGTGGACGCGAGCGCTCCCGCGGCGCTGAAGTTTGTGGGCTACGTGGCGAACTCGTGCGAGGTGGCGGCGTACCCCGCGGCGCGTGAAGTGATGGTGGTGAAGGAGGCGGTGCCCCGCTACACGGCGACTTTCGAGAAGAGCGAGCCGGGCTGCGCGAGCGTGCACGTGCGCTTCACGGCGCCGGTGCAGAGCAAGCACGCGGGCGAGTCCCCGCTGCGCGTGGAGTGCAGCGCGGCGGTGGAAACGCGCGACATGCGCATGAACGTGGACGCGATGGGTCTGTTCACGCAGATTGACGCGGAGGTGTGCATCGGCGGCGACTACGGCCTGGTGCACGTGAACGTGGACGCGGAGGAGGTGGCGACGCCGTCGGGCGCGGCGATCGAGCCTGAGGCGGACACGGTGTTCATCATCTCGCGCGAGGTGCTGGTGCTGAGCCTGAAGAGCGACTACTCCGCGCGCCTGCGCAAGGGCGTGTACGCGATGCGCAACGAGCTGTTCTCGCTGACGTTCGAGCCGTCGAACGAGGTGCTGATGGCGGCCTGCGACTTCTCCGAGGCCTTCGCGTCGGACTACCTGGTGGAGCTGAGCGCCACGCGCGCGGGCACGGACGTGGCGGTGTCGGTGCTGGCGAAGTCGATCGACTACCACACGGTGACCTTCGACGCGTCGAAGGTGCGCTGCGAGGGCTCGTTCAACGTGGAGTTCCACCCGACGGAGTTCAAGTTCGCCTATGACCCGTACTTCGTGCCGGGCGATATCCTGATCACCCGCGTGAACTCGTACTATTCGCCGGAGTTCGACTTCGTGCCGCTGCGTAAGGTGTACCCGTGGGACCGCGTGTTCTTCACGGACGAGGGCTGGGTGTACATCGGCGCGTTCGGGTTCTTCGTGGACCACGGCTCGGACGGCTGCATCAGCTGGAGCCCGAAGATGGACGTGGAGGCGGGCTCTGTGCAGCAGTGGAGCTACAAGGAGATGACGGAGTCGCTGAGTCGCGAGATCCCGCGCGAGGTGAGCATCGACTACTCCTTCCAGTACGAGAAGCACGGCTTCCTGCTGGACTTCCAGGACAACCTGTTCATCTACACGACGGACGACCAGGACGAGTCGGCGCGCTACGACTCGAACGACATCCGCTTCATCTTCGGCGTGTACTGGTCCTCCAGCGAGTGGGCGCCGCGCAACTCGACCTACGAGCAGATCACGGCGGAGCACTCGGTGCTGCCCGACGAGCTGACGAGCTACAGCATCGCGCTGGGCCTGCAGGCGCGTCCCGTGCCGCGCGGCGTGAACTACATGAGCATCAACCAGAACAAGTTCACGGCGTTCACGAACACGTACTACCACATGATCGAGAAGATCATCGACCGCAGCTACTGGGAGACCAGCCAGAAGGACCGCTTCCCGCTGTCGCCCACCGTGTCCTACGTGGAGCGCCCCATGGACTTCACCTACGAGACACTGGTGCGTGACGACGTGGCCGTGAGCTTCGCCTTCCGCACGCCGTACACCTTCGGCTGGGACCTCGCGAAGATCGCGATGACCTTCGAGGGCGAGCCGCTGCCCGTCACCGTGGCGGTGGTCAACTTCGTCGCCTACGTGACGGCGCCGCGCCCGACGCGCGAGGGCGAGGTGCGCCTGCAGCTGGAGAAGGGCGCGTTCACGTACACGGCGGACACCACGCCCGCCTACACCTTCGAGAGCGAGAGCTTCATCACCACCTTCATGGTGTACAGCCAGCCGCGCCTCACGCTGGACTTCGACGCGGAGAAGCTGCTGCAGACGGTGACGGTCGAGTCCACCATCGCCTGCCAGCAGTGGGACACGGCGGCCGTGACCGCCGCCATCCTGGTGGAGGAGGAGCCGAACGCGGCCAAGTTCGCCTTCCGCAAGACGGAGCGCGCGGACCGCCTGGAGCTGCCCGAGGGCTTCTGCATCTCCAAGGGCGCGGAGCGCTCGGAGGCCGTGGCGTCGGCGCGCGTGACGGCGAGCTACTCGCCGGTGACGGAGCTGCTGGTGAAGGGCGCGCACTTCACGGTGATGAAGACCAACGAGCCGGGCGCGGTGGAGGCCGTGCTGGCCATGGGCGCCGACTGGGCGTTCGACGAGAGCGCGGCGCGGCTGGGCGAGGACGCGCCGGTGCTGGCGAGCTTCGCGGAGGGCGTGGCCACGCTGACCTTCAACCGCACGGTGCCCGTGAGCGCCTGCGACTGCCTGGACTGCGCCTGCGCGGAGGGCTTCAACACGCTGACGCTGCCCGGCGGCCTGTTCACGAAGGGCCAGGAGCGCTCCGTGCCGCGCGCGGGCCTGCGCTGGGACTACTCCGACGCGCCGGTGGACGTGTTGGCGCACGTGGAGCTGCCCTGGGCAGCGGTGACGGGCGAGGCGGTGCACGAGGCGGTGTTCGCCCCGACGCTGGCGCCCGACGCGGGCAGCCTGAGCCCCGCGGAGGCGCTGGTGTTCAGCGCGAGCTGCGCGGGCCTGGGCTTCCGCACGGACAGCGCGTTCCGCACGGTGATCCCCGTGGCGATCATGCACGGACTGTGCGCGTATGAGGTGGTGGAGGGCGCCGTGCGCGACAGCTACGGCAACAGCAACCCCGGCGTGCAGGGAACGGTGAAGTTCGACTTCCGCGCGCCGGTGGGCAACGCGGGCTTCCTGAAGTCGGCGGAGCAGACGGAGGCGGAGCTGACGCGCCACTACTTCTGGAACTCGGACCCCGTGGTGGCCATCTTCTTCGACGAGGAGCTGGTGGACTACAACGCGACGGACTTCTTGGTGACGAGCGACCGCTGCTTCGTGGAGCTGTTGTCGTACGCCGTGGAGGACGAGCGCTCCGTGGTCAAGTACGCGCTGCACGACTGCGAGGAGGAGACGGTGGTGGAGATTAGCGTGGTGGCAGGCGTGCTGCTGTGCGACGCGTTCGGCAACGAGGCGCTGTCGGAGGAGGCGGTGCTGCACCTGCCGCTGACGTTCGAGCTGGACACGACGGTGCCGACGGTGACGCTGTCCACGGCCTCGAACCGGCTGTACGGGCACTCCATCGACGTGAGCTACGTGCTGTCGGAGGAGCGCACCACCTTCTCGTGCGAGGCGATCGGCGTGGCGGTGCAGGAGTCGAGCGTGAGCATCGAGGCGGTGGGCGAGAACACCTGCCGGTACACCTTCGAGCCGCTGCCCGTGAACGGCACCTACGTGATCTTCTTCGTGCCGGAGGGCCGCTTCTTCGACGAGGCGGGCAACCCGAACGCGCCGTCGAACACGCTGACGCCGCTGGCGCTGAACAAGGGTGCGCAGATCAGCGTGGTGATGCCCGAGTACACGGACCAGGTGCAGACGGAGTTCCAGGTGAACATCGACTACGTGTGGCTGTGTGAGAACTACGAGCACATCTTCCCGTCGACGTTCGAGTACGACCGCGACATCGCGCGCATCGAGAAGACGGGCAGCGTGGTGAGCGAGGAGGGCCGCATCACGCAGACGTTCACGATCACGTTCCAGAACTTCCAGACGTTCCCCGAGGAGCGCTACAAGAACATGGCGATCCACATCCCGTCGATGGTGTGCACGAACGCGCTGGCGCTGCCCAACAGCGCGGTGGTGTTCCACACGACCTTCGACAGCAAGCCGACGGTGCCCGAGTTCGACCTGACGCTGGAGGGCAAGGAGGAGAAGAACTTCGACGTGACCATCAGCTTCAGAGACGTGCTGGAGTTCGGCGCGGAGGAGCCCGCGCACTACGTGAGCGTGCTCTTCCAGAACGACGCCGTGGCGGACTGCGAGGTGACGCGCGAGAAGGTGGAGGGCGCGCACCGCTACAACGCCAGGTGCCCGCTGCACAAGGAGGGCGCGGTGGACGTGACGGTCAACAGCGGCGCCGTGCTGGAGATGACGGGCGTGCCGTCGAAGAACTTCACGCGCACCTTCTACATCGACGCCAGCCCGCCCACGGTGACGCTGGCGCCGCGCCAGACGACGTTCGGTCCGGAGGTGACGCGCGTGGAGGTGGCGATGACACTGTCGGACCCGCTGTCGGGCATTGCGAAGGAGTGCTTCGTGCTGGAGAACACGGAGGGCCTGCGCGTGGACGTGGAAGTGCCCACGGCGGTGCTGATGGGCAACACGGTGGTGGGCGTGACGCTGGCGCGCACCTCGCAGGAGGTGACGCAGGGCTCGTTCAGCCTGTACGTGAAGGAGCACTGCGCGCGCAACCTGCACCACAACTGGAACCTGCGCTCCAACACGGTCACGCTGGACTACGACTACGTGGCGCCCGAGGCGACGCTGAGCTGCCCGAAGGAGAAGACGGTGCTGAACACCATCGAGATCACCGGCGCCTTCAACGAGCCGTGCGCGGAGCTGCAGCCGACCAACATCCAGACGTCGCCGGCCTGCGTGGTGGGCGCGATCGAGATGCTGTCGCCGGTGGCGTTCAGCTTCACGGTGTCCTGCTACGAGCAGGGCGAGTTCGCCTTCTCGCTGAAGGGCTACAAGGACCTGGTGGGCAACGTGGGCCGTCCGAGCGCCGCGTGCAGCGCGAACTTCACCATCGCCGGTCCGGTGGTGATCCCGACGGTGCGCAACCTGGTGGCGGGCCAGTACGTGAACACGCCGGAGTTCGAGATCAGCTTCACGGCGGAGCCGTACTGCCGGTTCATGAACCTGACGAGCGACTTCTACCTGCTGCAGAACGCGAAGGACGTGACGACGACGCAGATCACGGACTGCCACTGGGTGATGACGGGCCGCAACGAGGAGGAGGGCAACGTGCTCATCCGCGTCAAGGACAACGCGGCGGTCGACCGCTACGGCGGCAAGTCGCTGTCGCTGATGGTGAGCTTCATCTCCTACCAGAGCACTCCCGCCGTGGTGAGCGTGGCGCCCAAGCGCTTCGCGGCGCGCAAGACGAGCGACGTGCGCGTGTGCTACGACTGGAGCGTGACGCGCGGCGTGGGCGGTCTGAGAGCGGAGGGCGCCTGCTCGGGCGCGGAGGTGAAGCGCGTGGAGGACAACTGCGCGGTGCTGAGCGTGGCGATCACGGAGGGCGAGCGCTGCTTCCTGTACCTGGAGCGCGACTTCGTGAAGACGCAGTGGGAGCTGGGCTCGGAGGGCCGCTACCTGTTCCTGGACGTGGACGACAGCGCGCCCGTGGTGGACGCCACCATGACGGTGGGCGAGCGCGAGGTGCTGCCCGTGGAGGACGTGCTCAGCGTGAACGCGAACGGCGTGATGCACGTGGTGGTTCCCGCCGGCGTGACGGTGTTCCCGGCGATGCTGGTGTACACGCCGCCGGCGTGCGTGGAGTCCGTGCAGATCGAGCAGCTGGACGAGGTCAAGGTCTCCGTGGCCTTCACCGGCGCCACCTGCGCCGTGGCCTTCAACTTCAAGGCCGGCTTCTTCAAGGACTCCTTCGGCCGCGCCAGCCCCGCGCGCCAGCTGACGGTGCGCTTCGATCGTGAGCCGCTGGTGGTGGACATCGCCGTGCCGCAGTACTCGCGCGAGACGCCCATCCGGGCCTGCGCGACCTTCAACAAGAAGACGGTGCTGACCGTGGAAAACGTGATGGCGACCGTGCCTGTCGCCGTGTCGCACACCGCCGCCTGCGAGAACCTGATCGAGCTGTCGCCCGCCGACTCGGGCGACTTCGAGTTCAACCTGGCCAACGTGGAGGACGTCTTCGGCAACGCGCTGCCCGCGATCGCCGCCGTGCCCTTCTCGCTGTACCGCAGCCAGCCCGTGGCCGCGCCCGTGGCGCCCGTGACGCTGTCGACGCTGGCGCGCACGACCGCCGCGACGGTGGTCTTCGCTTTCAGCCAGAAGATGGCCACGCCGCCGAGCGCGCTGGAGGAGCTGTTCGCCGTGGCCGCGCCGGAGGGCGTGCGGGTGGAGGACGTGCTGACGCTGGAGGCGCTGTCCTTCTCGGAGGACTTCGTGAACGTGACGCTGGCGCACCGCGCCACGACCGCCGCCTCGGCGGAGTATACGCTGACGCTGCTGCCCACGGCCTTCGTGGACCTCGCCGGCAACACGCTGGCGGAGACGAGCTTCACCGTGCAGCTGGACAACGTGCCGCCGACCGCGGTGGCGACGGTGAACGGCGACGGCTTCTTCGCGGCGTTCCCGGTGACGCTGACGCTGCAGTTCTCGAAGGAGGTGATGCCCGCTGCGGACTACTTCAACAAGGTGACGGCGGAGGTGAACGGCGAGACCATCTCCTTCTCGGGCGAGCCGGTGACGGCGCCGACGCGCGAGCTGACGGTGACCTCCGAGGGCGACGCGGAGTTCGGCCTGGTCGACGCGGAGTTCAGCCTGGGCGACGCGGAGTTCAGCCTGGGCGACGCGGAGTTCAGCCTGGGCGACGTGATGACTGTGGTGATGGCCGCGGGCCTGGCGGTGGACGCGTTCGGCATGAGCTCGCCGCGCAGCGAGAGCGCGCTGGTGTGCTCGAACGGCGCGGTGCTGGTGAGCCAGACGATGCTGAGCAACAGCAAGGCGGAGCTGACCTTCAACATGAAGCTGCTGCGCGTGGCCTCGAACAAGGTGGAGGCGACGGGCGTGCTGGTGCGCCGCATCGACATTGAGGGCGCGAAGCTGGTGGTGCTGCTGGAGTCCTCCGTGCAGGGCGCGTGGACGCTGACCTTCCTGAAGGGCGCAGTCGTGGGCTGCGACGAGAGCGAGGAGTCGCCCGCGTTCGTGGTGAACGGCGTGTGGGACACGGTGGACCCGGTGGCGCTGTGCGACGTGCCGGCGATGATCGGCGCGGGCGAGGTGTCCTTCAGCTGCCTCTTCAGCAAGCCGGTGTTCACGACCTCGGCGTTCTTCGAGGTGACGCGCGACGACGTGGTGCTGAGCCACGAGGAGAAGTGGGAGGAGGAGAAGCTGGTGGTGTCCTTCGTGGGCATCGAGACGCGCGTGCCGGGCACCAAGGCGACGGTGGTGGCGACGCTGAAGTCGTGCGAGGACGCGGTGAAGACCGCCTGCCTGCCCGTGATGTACGAGATGGCCATCGACTTCACGCCGGTGGTGATGCGCTTCGACGCGGCCACGCAGTACGTGCACCATAACGTGAGCGTGGAGATGTTGCTGGAGGCGGACCGCCCCGTGGAGACCGAGCTGACGAAGGAGGCGATCGACGTGGCGGCGCCCGAGATGGGCGTGGCGACGATCGAGAGCCTGGAGCCGTACGAGGCGGGCCGCTCCTGGAAGCTGACCGCCGTGTTCGAGAGCGCGGACATGGACGACTTGTTGATGCCCTTCACGCTGACGCTGCCCGCCGACACTGTGCACGACGCGGTGGGCAACGCCAACACGGAGGCGACGCTGGAGCTGCTGCTGAAGGACTCGACGCCCGCGCTGTCCGCGGCGAGCACGCCGTTGGAGGAGAAGGAGGTGCTGGTGACGGCGGTGTTCACGAACGGCCCGGTGTCGAGCCTGCCACTGACGGCGCTGGAGTGGAGCAGCAACCTGGAGTTCCTACGCATGGCCGCGGCGGACAACTCCACGGAGCTGGTGAGCGTGTACAACGTGGAGTTCCGCGCGCTGTGCGAGGTGTCCTGCGAGTTCTGGGTGCGCTTCGTGGCGGAGCACATCTACGACGACGCGGGCAACCGCCTGGCAAACGACGTGATGGTGGCCGATACGCTGGCACTGCGCCCGGTGCTGAGCTTCGAGAAGAGCCTGCTGTGCCACGAGCTGACGTGCGAGGTGCTGGTGGAGTCTTCGGAGAACATCGACCTGGACTGCCAGAAGCTGGTGCTGCAGGACGCCGCCTACACCGTGCTGCCGCACATGTGTCTGAACACGCGCACCTGCTACTGCGAGATCACGCGCCAGAGCTCCGTGCCGCTGGCGACCTTCACCTTCACGGTGCCCAAGGACGCCGCCATGACCTCCTACCGCCTCGGCAACGAGGCCGTGGAGTCGCCCGTGGTGTTCCAGTCCACGGAGCGCATGAAGCCGACGCTGTCCACGGAGTGGACGGCGCAGGACGGCAACAAGAGCATCGCCTTCTGGGCGGGCTGGGCGATGCCCGGAATGGTCCTGGACGTGTCGATGCTGGCCTGCAAGAACTGCGAGATCTTCGACTGGGAGCCGACGGAGGAGGAGGGCGTCTACGCCTTCAAGGTCAGCTTCTTCGACGACAGCGACCGCTACGCCGTCGTCTCCGTCGCGGAGGGCGCCGTGACCGACCCGTTCGGCCGCCCCACGCTCGGCGAGCAGAAGGTGCTGCGTCTGGTGGCGGAGGCCCCGTACGTGACGCGCTTCCGTGCAAGCGGCGAGGGCAGCACCACCACCGTGCTGATGGAGTTCAGCAAGGAGGTGGCGCCGTGCGGCGGCAACATGGTGTTCGCGCCCGCGGACTTCCCGCAGTACCAGGTCGAGATGGCCACCGCCTCCTCGGCGGTGCGCGTCAACGGCAGAATCGTGGAGGTGTCCGTGCCCACCGTGTCCAACACCGCCTACACCGTCTCCTTCTCCTCGCACGCCTTCTGCGACGAGACCGCCTACCCCATGGACACGGCCTGCGCCATGTGCGCCTTCCAGTCGATGAAGGGCGCGCCGCTGGCGCCCATCGTGTCCGTGGAGGCCGTCACGGCGGCGTCGATCTCGCTCCAGTACAACAAGGAGCCCAAGTCGCGCGACGAGGTCACCAAGCTGATGGTGGTCACCTCGCCCGCCTCCAGCCTGCCGCCCGTGGTGGTGCCGAACCCCGGCGCCGAGGGCAGCGTGACGGTGGCGGGCTTGGAGCCCGACACGGAGTACAAGGTGTACGTGCTGTTCACCAACGCCTACGGCAACTCCTTCCCGGCGATCGAGACGGCCACGACCCTCGCGGGCGTGCCGAAGCCCGCCGCGGACCTGCGCGTGTGCGACGTGCTGGACCCGCAGACCGTGGGCAAGAACAGCTACGTGTACACGCGCGCGAAGGCCTGCTGGACGCCGTCGCCGTCGAGCCGCGTGAAGTACGTGCTGACAGTGGCGCCGCTGGACCACGCGGCCATGGCGCCGACGCAGTTCGAGACTACCGAGTCCTCCGTGGAGTTCAGCGTGGGCAACGACGTGACGCGCTACCGTCTGACGCTGACCACCGTGAGCGAGGCCGAGGAGGTGCCCGAGGCGGAGTACCCGTCGATCGAGGGCGAGTTCGTGACGGCGGTGGATCTCGAGCAGATCTACAAGTACCCGCAGGGCGCGGGCATCAAGGTGGTGGCGGAGCGCCTGACGGGCGAGAGCGCGTACATCACCTTCTCGCACCCGCTGGAGAACTACTTCAAGATCGAGCGCTACCTGGTGCAGTACGGCAACGTGTTCGAGGACGTGTTCGACGCGAGCAACAACGCCATCGAGTCGCTCCCGTTCCGCATGGAGCAGTGCAAGGGCAACGCCGTGACGCTGACGGTGCGCGCCGGCGTGCTAAACGGCTTCTACGGCATGCAGAGCAACCGCGTGACAATCTACTGCAAGCGGCCGCGTCTCATTGTGCGCGCGGATGCGGGCTTCAACTTCGCCAGCTACACCGTGGCCAGCGAGGTGGCGGCTGTCGCCACGTGCTCGCTGAAGGCCAGCTACGCTGCGGACAAGCTGGCGGAGGAGCAGATCACCGTGTCGCCCGCGAAGGCGGAGCCGCGCCTGTTCAAGTCGCTGGAGCCGGACACCGAGTACACGATCGAGTGCACGGCGCAGGACAATGACTTCGCTTTCTTCTCCGGCCGTGTGACCTTCAACACCAACTCCGACTTCCGCCTGCCCGCGATGGCGCTGGGCGCCGAGGAGGACGCCACCATCGGCGCGTCCTTCGCGGAGGTCCCGATCGCCTCCGTGAACATGCCGGGCACGGTCTACTGCCTGGCGGTGCCCGCGGACAAGTACCTGACGTCCTCGCGCGGCTACATCATGCGCAAGGGCGCCGCCACCTACGTGTTCCCGCAGGCAGATGACATGGAGGTGCTGGTGAGCGGCCTCAAGCCCGCCACGCACTACCACGCCGTCTGCATCTTCGAGCCCGACTACGCGCCCGCGCTCGTCGCCGCCTCGCGTCGCCTGAGCGACCAGACCTTCGAGTTCGTGACGCGCGAAGTGCCGGTGCCCGAGTGGACGGCCTTCGCGCCCACACTCACGGGCGTGGTGCCGGTGAGCACGACGGTGACGCTCACGGCGCGCCTGCCGGTGCTGCACATGCATGGCCCCGTGACGCTGCTGTGTGCGGCGCACCCCGAGTTCTCGCAGACGGTGAGCGACATCGTGGTGGACGGCAACGTGGTGATCATAACCCCGCGTCGCCTGCAGCCGGGCATGGAGTACACCGTGATGGTGCCAGCGGGCACCTTCCTGGACGCCGCCACGCGCTTCCCGCTGCCGGAGGTGGGCCGCTTCGACGGCTTCTCGTTCATCGTAACGAGCGACGCGGCGATGATCACGGCGCCGGCGGTGGAGCAGACGATGCCGAAGGAGGGCGAGGTGGCGGAGCAGGTGGCGATGAAGGTGGAGTTCACGTTCGACCGCAACGTGGAGCTGGGCGAGGGCGCGCCCATCGTGAGCGTGGGCGGCGTGGACCGCAAGCATGCGGCGGTGGAGGTGAGCGGCAGGGTACTGACGCTGAAGGACATGCCGTTCTTCCCCGCGGGCAGCGAGGTGACGGTGGTGCTGCCCGCCGGCTACATCTGCAACGGCTTCGGCGCCTGCACGACGGAGCGCCAGGTGCTGCGCTTCCCCGTGGGCGAGCACGACTACGAGCCGAGACTGATGCGTCTGGAGCCCGCGAACGGCGCGACCCGCGTGTACGCGAACTCGGACGTGAAGCTGGTGTTCAACAAGGAGGTGGTGCTGCCGGCGGACTTCGAGATGACCTTCACGGACGAGGCGGAGCACGCCATCACGCTGCGCTATGCCGAGGAGAAGGACAAGGTGCTGGGCAACCTCGCCGTCGTCGAGAACACGGTGGTGGTGCGCGGCAAGATGCTGCCCGCCGGACACACCTACTCCGTGACCATGACACCGCAGACGATCACCGACGCGCAGGGCCGCGAGGCGCTGGACATGCCCGCCAAGTACGAGTTCTCTTACTCGCAGTACCCGTGCGGCGGCAACTACATCAGCGAGGACATGGGCCGCGAGTGCTCGTGCTTCCTGACCTCCGCCACCTGCGAGTGCCACTGCGACGAGGAAGATGCCAAGTCGGTGATGGTCCGTCTCTACCTGGGAGCTGAGTGGTAATCCGTGGTTGTTTGTTAACAGAAACGTGTGTGTGTGATAAGAAACGTGTGTGTGTGTGTTAAGAAACAGGACCAAAAACTAGTGGGACTCACGCCACCGAGAGGAATCATGTCTGCTGGAACGATCGCGTCCAAAGGCGTCACGATTGTCGGGAACGCGAGAGTGTCGACTGAGCCCGCTACTCCGCCGGTCATCGCGTCGATCGTCTCGTCGATCGTCTCTCCGGTCATCTCTCCGGTCATCTCTCCGGTCATCTCTCCGGTCATCTCTCCGCTCGTAGCTTCGCGATCGGTTCCGCAGCTGGTTCCGCAGCTGGTTCTGTGATCGATTTCGTGACCGGCTTCGCGATCGGCCTCGTGATCGGCTTCGTCGGCTCCACTCGGAGTCGCGTCTGCCGCGCTCGGGACCACTTCGCTGCGAGTGCTCGCGGCGCGGGTAGGAGGGCGACCGCCGACTCGACCGTTCTCGGAACTCTCCACGGGAGCGCTCGTAGCGCGGCGACGGCGAGCGTCTGCGCCCGCGTTCCGGCGATCTGGGCGGCGACCGTGGGCGTTGGCGCGAGTAGGAGCGTGGTGACGGCGATCGCTGTCGCGGCGGTGAGCGTGGGCGGACGTGGCGCCGCGGCGACCTTTGAGGCGACCGCTGTGATCTTTGAGGCGACCTTTGAGGTGACCTCTGACGCGACTGTTCTCGCCTGGAGGGCGACCGCTGCGAGGACCGCTGTGGCGAGGGCGATCGCTGACGCGATGGCCGCGGGAAAGGCGAGCGATGCGGCGAAGACTCCTCGTACGCGGCAGAGGCGAACGGCGACGGCAACGCCTCCTGCCTTCCGTTCGCGCCCGGCGGGACGGAAATCGAGCCGATAGTGAGTCGCAGCCCTGGCGCGGCGCGGCGCTCCGTGGCGCCCTCGAACACGCCCAGCCCGTTCTTGGACGGCGGGTTGGGCGCGCTGCCGCTGCGCGTGCTGTGGACGCGACTCTTGACCTGAAAGCGATGCGTGTCCAGCGACGGCGCGAACGGCGGAATGTCGGGCGGGTGGTCGCGCACCTCGTCGAAGTAGGGGTGCTGGAGGAGCTAGACGTGATGGCCGAAATCGGGGCGAACTTCGTCGGCGGTTTTGCGCTTGGAGGGAGAGATTTGGAGCATCTGGAGAAGAAGATCCATGACCTCGTCCGTGATCCAGGAGGGGTTGCAGGTGCCCACGACCTTGGAGCGCTGGGTGAGGTAGTTTTTGAGGTTCGGAGGGTACGACTTCATCTCGATGTTCTTCGATCTAGAGGTGAGGGGTATTGGGGAAGGGGACTGTAGTAAATGGAGAATGTAGTTGTCGTCGGGCGTCCCGCACGACTTAAAAATAACGTGGAGCTCCTCAACCTAATCATCAGCCCGGAGGAAGGAGATAGACCTCATTGTCAGAATGGGTGGGGAAGATGGGCGATCCCACGAGCAGCTCACCAAAAATGCACCCCGCAGACCAGATGTCCGCCTCACACCCGTAATGACTCTCTCCAAGCAGCAGCTCGGGAGGGCGGTACCACAGAGTCATCACAACAGTCGTATAGCGCTGGTCTCCGCCGTATTTGAGCTTCCTCGCCAACCCAAAGTCGGTAAGCTTCACGACGTGGTTATTTGTAACTAAAATGTTTGACGTCTTCAAATCGCGGTGAAGGATCATGTTGCTGTGCAGATAGGACAGCGCACTGAGGATTTGGAACATGTACCACTTCACGTGAATAGGAGAGTATCTAATCGTCATAAAACACACCCGCAACTCACATCGCCAGCTTCAACTCCTTCGCAAGCTGCAGAAGACCCCACATGTCGTGCTCGACATAGTCCATCACCATACATATGGGCTTCAGCTCAGAATACTTCATGTACTCGTTCACTAGGGTAACAAACAAAGGGAAGCGTATACCATCCGGTGAAACGATCCGGAAGAGTTTCACGATATTCTTGTTGTCAGTACTCTTTAAAAAGCGAATTTCACGAATTGTAGACAGACTCACCCCGTTAGACAGCGAGGTTTCGCGAAAACGGATCTACCCCTCACCAACACCGCTCGCAACCAACAAACTTAATTGCGTACACTTTCTTGTCCGCAAGGCTCACCGCCTTATACACATCACCGTACGTCCCCTCTCCTATCCTATCCAGCAGTTTATAGCCCTCGATTGCGTAATCCTCCATACTCGATACTGATCGATCCCTTTGAAAGGCTCAGATTTCGCAGTATGGCTGAAAAGCGAGGAGTTCTTTGACACTGCCGCCCAATTCGGCCCGTTTTCGGACAGGTCTTTCTCTCGCTTCTAGCCCTCCAATTCTCGCAACACCACACTGGATGAACAAGGAACTGCAAATATCTACGGGAGTTGTAAAGAATGCGAGTGGTAGCGCCTACGTCGAGCTGGGCAATATGAAGATCCTGTGCAGTGTGCAGGGACCCCGCGATTCCTATCTTTCGGACGGCTTCAATGACAGGGGAAAGCTCTTCTGCGATTTCAAATACGCCCCCTTCTCCATCAAGGGAGTTTACAAGGAAATGACACAAGTACGCCCCTTTCCTCCTTCTCATCATCATAGGACAGAGAAATCCGATCCATCTCCTCTCTCCTCGAACGCATTATCGTTTCCAGCGTGGATGTGGACTCCTTCCCCAAGTCTGTGGTGGAAGTATACATTATGGCCATCGAGGTCGACGGAGGTAATTCTATGGAGTCTGCATCACTTTCAGATCCGCTCTGTCTCGCGACCATGTGCGCCTCTCTGGCATTGGCGGACGCGGGCATTCGCCTCTTCGGCATGCTCGGATGCTGCTGCGTCGTTGGTGCTCGTTTTGCCCTTCATTCTAGAGTGTCATGCGAGACAACACCATGATCGTCAACCCGTCGTCCAAGGAACTTAAATGCTGCAAGTGCGCGACCACTCTCTCGATGCTCAACTCAACAAAGGTGCCCACGGTGTGAGTGAGTGAGGAATAGGAGATTACGTACGTCTCCCATAGCGGAGCGGTGACGCCGCAGATCTGTGCAATGGTATGCGTCTTCGGGAGCCATGACGGGTAGAGCATCACGAAGTGTATGGAGGAGGCTTCTCGCTTATGTGAGTCGATGAAGTCCTATCTGCTGGAGAACTCCAGGTAGTTGCCTTTTCACGTTTGTTTGTTGCGAAGTCTCCCGCCATTTCCTCACTCTTTAGCTCGTCATGGACGCCGAGAACACGTTCCGTATTCTGGTGGCCACAGACAATCATTTGGGATATAAGTAGCACCGTTTCTGGGGGAATTAGACGTAGAGAGGATGATCCCGTCATTGGAAACGATACCTTCGAGGCATTCGAATATATACTACGTACAGCGCGCGAAATGCATGTACCATTGTCCTTTTGTTGTAATGATCAGGTGGACTTCCTCTTGCTCGGAGGGGATCTCTTTGATGCGAACAAGCCATCCAGAAGCACACTGAACAAAACAATCGAGCTGTTGAACAAGTATTGCCTCGGTTCGGGAGATATCGACTTCACATACCTTCCTACCGACGACTCGCCCCTAGCTGTGCTGTGGGATTGGATTCTGTCTGCTTACAAAGTAGTCCGGTGAATTACGAGGATGAGAATCTCAACATCGCTCTCCCCGTGTTTGCGATCCACGGTAACCACGACGATCCCACTCGTGAAGTGATTTTTTGCACAATTGCTCACATGACAGGGAGCCGAAGGCGAAGCGCTCTCCGCGCTGGACATCCTCAGCAGCACTCGTCTCGTGAATTACTTCGCTCGAATTGAGAAGTGCGTGTTGTCCCTCTTCTTAATCGCAGTGTGGAAGACATCCGGATCAAGCCCATCTTGTTCCAGAAGGGGAGCACGAAGCTGGCCATCTACGGCATGGGTTACGTTCCAGACGAGCGTCTCTCGCGCATGTTCGAGCAGCATCACGTGACCTTCTTCCAACCGCCTGACGACGACAACTGGTTCCATCTGTTCATCATCCACCAGAACTGCGAGTCGCGACGCAACCTCCGCTCCATGCGATTGGATCTGCTCCCACGCTTCCTTCAGCTCGTGATTTGGGGACACGAACACGAGTGCTGCATCGACCCTTCCTGGAACGACGAGGGGGTATGGGCTCGCTCGGAACTCACCATTAGCAATTCCACACGATGCAGCCGGGATCTTCGTGCATCACTTCCCTCACCGAATCCGAGACCAAGCCGAAGAAGATCGCCCTCGTCGAAATCAAGGGCAAGAACTTCCGCGTGAATCCGATCGTCATTCCCAACATGCGCAAGTTCGTCTTCAAGTCCATCGCGCTCTGCAACTACAAGCAGCTGGACCCCGCCTCGCCGGCCATCGCCAACGACATCGAGGCTGTGTTGGACGACGAGATGGAGAGAATTCTGCACCAAATCCAAAACGAGGCGAAACTCCCGCTGGTGCGTCTGGCCGTGGACGCCACGGGATTTCCCTCCATTCCGGTGCAGATCTACGGTGCCAAATTCGTGGGGAAAATCGCCAATCCAAATACGCTGTTGTATTGGAGACGCAAGCATGTTGCCAACGCGAGCCGCGAGCCGGGAGAGGCGGAGGCGGGGGAGATCGTGTCGGGCATGGCACAGTTCGACATGATGTCGACGATGATCGAGAACAGTCTGAAGGAGATGGGCGGATTGACGATTCTCAGCAATCGACATATGCACGAAGCCTGTTTGTGTTCATGGTCAGAGTGATAGGGTAGTGTCACAGTACGTGAATAAAGGGTGTTCGACGTCGTGGAACTACATGCTTCAGCATTTTGACAAGTTGGTGGATTCCACGCTGTCGTCGCTGGACGTTGCCGGCGCGAACCCAGACAACATCATAAAGGTGATCAAGGAGGTAGGGGCAGAGGAGAGCGTGAAGGGCAGGATTATGATCGGGACGGAGTGGGCTATTTCTCTTCCCTCACGTTTGGCAGGATAGAGAGAGTGATGCGTAGGCGTGATATGCAGGGCGAGGAGGACAGTGATGATTCGGGTTTGGGGATGGGAGTGCTTTGAAGGGTAGATGCCGAGCCGGAGCCGAAGCGAGCGACCCAGCAGTAAGCTTCTGTGCAACGGCACTCATGATTAGGAGGAAACGGAGTACCACAACGCGTAGGGGAACTGGACGAGTTGACAGTCGACTTGTATAGAAATAGGTCGTTGTTTGTTGTCCATGCTCCGCTGTTGGGAACAGGAAACGAGGAATCGGTCATTCTCAACTTACCCACTCATGTTCTCTGTGTCAAAGCTCGCCCCTTCCGCTCGCATGCTGTCCCAGTGCAGCAAGAGATTGTATTCCGCGACAGTTTGCCGTTTGGAGAAGTTCAACATTACCGTTCCTCCCATGGGAGAATCGATCAAGTCGGGTATCGTCCGTATGGAAGACGTGAGAGATAGGCACTCTGGTGCAGTGGGAGAAGAAGCCCGGCGATCACGTGGAACTCGACGACGTGGTTGCTGTCATTGAAACGGATAAAGTACCCTCTTTCGATTGCGTCATAACGCTAGGTGAGTATGGATGTCCGCTGTGACAGAGCTGGCTATTTGGTGAAGCAGCTGGCGAATCCCGACGATACTGTGAAGGTCGGCAGCCTGCTTGCCGAGATGAACACGGAGAAGTGCTAATGACGTCGTTTGTTAGAACAAATAGCAGCACTAGAATGCTACAGATGTTTCGCTTGTGTAATAACCGTCCGTGACTTCCGGAATCGAACTCCCCTTGGAACACACCCAAATCAGAGAAAGCACAGAAATCGTCACTACAGATGAGAAAGAACGAAAAAAGCAACGGAGAATGAGAAGAATCACGATGATCCACCAGTAGGTGCTGTCACTCTCGCACTCTCCCTTCTCCAGATGATCGCGATTCTCCTCGTTCAGCAGGCATCTGGCCACACTATCGTACATGAATTCAGTGCGCGCCGGCTTCGGCTGTGAGGTCGTCATGAAGGCAGGCGCCTCCCTCTCCAGTTTCTCCTTCAGCAACTCGGAGTCTCGTTTCTTCTCTTCCTCCTCCTCCTTCTTCTTCTTCTCTTCCTCCTCTCTCTTCATTCTCTCCACCTCCTCCTCCTTCTTCTCCACCTGCTTCGTGCACATCGCCAGGTCCTTCGCGTTCTGCCTCTTCGCCTCCTCCAGCGCCTTCTTGGATTCCTCCAGCGCCTTCACCACCGCCTCGTACTCCCTCTTGCTCACCACCTCCTCCACCGGCGTCGAGGGTTCGGGGCACTTGATGGGTTCGGGGCAGGTGATAGGCTCAGGGCACTTTACAGGTTCAGGACAGGTGATAGGTTCGGGGCAGGTGACTGGCTCAGGACACTCGACTGGTTCAGGACACTTCACAGGTTCAGCACACTTGACTGGTTCAGGACACTTCGGACAGGCAGGACAGGGGGTAAGGTTGCAGACGGGACACTCGTTCATTTGCACGGGCGAGGGCGTTTCGCTGGCCTTCATCTTTTCCCGCCAACTGCGCCAGTACTCCTTCATGTGCACGACCGTCTCGTCCACCCACTCCCGCACCCGGTAGCCCACGCTGACGGAGGGCGCACAGTGAACCGTGTTGATGGGAGCGGTGGAGCGAAGGAGGCTAATGACGATGAACACGTTGAAGAGGAGGATCGCCGTCACAAGCAGGTAGAACAGCCATCTGAAGAGCGTTGCCGTTATGGAGGATGTGAAAATGGAAGAAAGGAAGCCTGTGATGGAATTCCAGAAATGGAGCATCTTTTCCCTCATCGACCTTGGAGCAGATTCTTCTCTCACCTCTTCAGGATTTGGAGCAGGCAGAAGCGGCTGCTCCACCGGAGTGTTCACATTTGCGGGAGGCGCCTCGGGTGCGCGGTTCGTTTCCTCCTCCTGCTCTGACGCATTGCTGAGGACAGAAATGTCAAAGGTGGCACTCAGCTGAAGGAGCGTTTGAAGAAGAGAGTTGCATTCTTCCTTCTGCTGCTCGCTGAGGAGGTAGTAGTTGCTTCCGTAGGGGAGGAACTCCAGATAGCGTATCATGGAATAGACTTCCGTATTGGCGAGATTGCGATTCTGATAGACGTACTTACAGAGGTCCAGCGAAAATAGAATGTCCTTTTCGTCTACGCTAACAGACCATGCATGAACGCACTTGATTCTTTCCTGCCAGCAATCGCGAACAGCAAGCATGCGATGGGAGATATTGAAGACTGTTCGATTGCCACCGCCATGATGAGCTGCTTTGTCAGGAGTCGCACATCCTAAAGGGGAGTGAAAGGGGCACATGTCTCACTTCCAGCGGATAAAAGTAGCAGTCCACCAGAATCAAGTAGGAGGAGCGGAACAACTCGAGGAAACGGCTCTTTACGAGCGGTACAACAGAAAGCAAAATGTGTAAGTCTTCCTTGACCAATTCATATCGGTTCGCATGTACATCTTCCGCAAGTGCATTCTACGCTATCAATTGTTCCATCCGTCGATCACAATAACAGGTTTAAAAACCTCCTCCACTTCCTTCGAACTCAACTCGTGCGCAGGTTGTGTTAAGAATGGACCCAACTGCTGAGCAATCGCGCGTCTGGTTTCGGCATCTCTTGCTGCAACAATGGACTCGATGATTCGTTGTATCTGTTTATCAGGATGTCAAAATTAGGATCACATCTCTCAAACGACTTCCACTCATTGTTTTCTGCGGATTCCGCAAAATGGCCCGATTTTTGGATTCCATTTCATGGGATTGCGGTGTGATTCCGCTCCTATCGACAGTTCATTCGACTGTGATCCTGCTTCCTGTGAATGAAAGCGAAGAAGCGCGTCCTGTGTTCAACAACCACTCTATGACCTAGATGCAAAAGCCCCCAAATGGCTACACACAGTTCCCTACAGCGAGTCACATTAGGGCCATCCCTTCCCGTTACTCCATTTCTCC
>ERZ827156.985-NODE-985-length-36903-cov-21.751465_pt1 | contig 36903 bp, 33 predicted proteins | sample MGYA00519919_ERZ827156 | MGnify/ENA primary metagenome ERZ827156 (study PRJEB31778, sample SAMEA3449269) | human gut metagenome | biome: human gut; feature: human-associated habitat; material: faeces | place: United Kingdom | collected 2010/2012 ...
CCAGGGCGTTGAAGTTGCCGTTGGTCAGCACGATGCCCTTGGTGGTGCCGGTGGTTCCGCCGGAGTACAGGATGACGGCGGGATCGTTGAAGCCCCGCTCCACCCGGTAGTTCTTATAAAAGCAGTACCGGGACATCTCCATAAACTCCCGCCAGCGGATGACAGGCGCATCCTCGGGGATCTTCTGGATCTTGCGGCCCTCTGTGAGCATGTAGCCGGCGCGGATGGTGCGGCTCAGCTCATCCTTCACCGACGCGATGATGATGTTGATGATATGGGTGTTCTGGCGGATATGCTCGAACTTGTTGTAAAACTGGTCCAGCGTGATGGCCGTGGTGGACTCGGAGGCGTTGAGATAGAATTCGATCTCCTTCTCCGCCGACAGGGGGTGGATCATGTTGGCAATGCCGCCCACCAGGTTGACGGCGTAGAACATGTAGATGGCCTGGGGGCAGTTGGGCATGGCGATGGTGATGCGGTCGCCGGGCCGCACGCCAAGGGTCTTCAGGCTCTTGGCACACTTCTCGATCTCCTGCACCATCCGGCGGTAGGTGACGGAGCGGCCCATAAAGTCAAACGCGATATAATTGGGATACATGTCCGCCATACGCTCCACAGCGTCGAACATGCTGCCCTGAAAATAGTCCAAGTGCATGGGCACGTCGCCCATATAGTTCTCCCACGGGGTCTTTACTTCACTCATACTGTACCTCCTCGCTCAGCGGTTTTTCCAGTTCCTCGGGGTGCTCCAACAGATATTTCAGCAGCCGCACGGACTTGGAATAGTAATAGCCGTCTGCCAGCCGCTCGTCGATGGTCAGGCCAAGATCCAGCGTCTCCCTCATTGTCACGTTCCCGTCCGCATCATAGAAGGGAAACAGCTTCTTCTCGCCGATGATGCAGAACAGGGAGCAGGTGCCCCAGTTGGTCAGGTGGTGATAGCCGCACTTGAGCTTGATGGAGCCCAGGTTGGAGATGACCACGGAGTTGTAGTAGGGGTCGGTGGCGATGATGTCCGCCGGCACCCAGCCGTGCTTGTCCAGCCACATCAGGATGCGGATGGCGGACTTGCTGATAAAGCGGGGGATCTTGTTGAGATAGTCCATCACGCCGGTGGTGGGGTCCACCTTGTCGCTGCGGCACTCCTGCACCTGCTTGCGGATGTACTCGTGGATGTCCTCCAGCGTGTTCTCGTCGCGGCTGTGCAGCACCGCCAGCGCCTCGGCGCCCTTGTCGGAAAACTGCTTTTTCACCACGAAGGCGGCGGACACCTCGTTGCGCTGATAGAAATTGCTGTTGACGATAAAGCGGTTCAGCTTGGGCCGCAGGGTGATGGTCTTTTCCAGCGCCGCCACCACGATGTGGAACATGGTGTAGGGGAAGTCCTTCTCCGTCTCGTTCTTCTTGGTCAGATACTCGTTCATGGCGGTCAGATCCACCTTCACGGAGATATAGGCCTCGTTATCACAGCGGTTGGGATAGATCACGCCGGTGATGAAGTGCAGGGAGTCCAGCTCCCGCAGCAGCCGGCCGTCCTTCCGGTCCCCCCGCCGTTTTTTGTATGCTTCCATGCGATTCTCCTATGTATCTAATAATTTTGCTGGCATTTTACAAGCGTATCTAATATGCAATATTACATTAAAAGCACACCGTGATATGCTCTCGATTGTATAGTATACCAGTCATGCGAAAAAAATGCTACCCTTTATTTCATTTTTTTCGTTTCAAGGCAATGTTGTGAAAAGAATTGACAATCCGCCCATATTGTAATACGCTGTTGATAGAACATATACGGGGAGGAGCACTATGAAAAAAGCATTGGGATCACTGACGGCGCTGCTGTTGCTGATAGTCATGCTGCCGGCAGCCGCAGAGGCGGCGGAGGGGCAGGACGTGGCCGTTTACTACGAGTACATGGAGTACGACCAGAACACCGGCGAAGACTTCTACGACCCGGACACCGGCCGGATCACGGGTAAATGGCGCGTGGGCGGCGGCTACCACGACGAAAACGGTGCGTGGCACGAGATAGAGGGCGAAGCGCAGTATGTGGACGCGCCGCCCAGCGGCGCGGAGGTGCAGATCATCAACGCCATCTATCCCGTGGAGCTGATGGGCGATTTCAGTAATCTCCTGGTGCTGAACGCCGACCTGACGGTCTACGGAAACGTGGAGCGCGCGGGCATCCCCTATTACAGCGACCCCGGCATGGCCGCCGTCACCACCCTGACGGTTTACGGAGACATCGGCGAGCTGGACTTCCCTGCGGAGCATTCCGACGGCTGCTCCGTATATCTGACCGGCAACCTGCGGCTGGGCGTTGCCGAGTACGACCTTGACGTGTCCTCCTTCGCCGACTCCCAGCGCTACTTCGCCTGGAAGGGCGACGGCACGACGCTGGCGGCGGTGGTGCTGGGCGGCCAGGCCACCCAGCCCACGTACAGCGGCTCGCAGATACCCCACGAAGGCCCGACGCCGGCCACCTCCGAGAGCGTGGGCGTCACACTGCCGCCGTATGACGACATCATCGCGGCGGCGGGGCTGGAGGCGGGCAGTGTGGCCCTCTCCGTGCGGTCCGCCACGCTGGACGACGAGCAGAAGGGCGCCCTGTCCGCCTGCCAGCAGGCGCAGGGGTATAAGGGCCGTACCATCGCCGCATACAGCATCCGGGCGCAGGATCTGGTGAACGGCGGCACGCTTGCGCCGCTGGAGACGCCCGTCCCCGTCACGCTGACCATCCCCTCCTCCCTGCAGGCGGAGGGCGAGACGCTGGACATCTACCGGCTATGCCCCGGGGAGACGGGCGCCTATGACGTGACGGCGCTGGGCAGCTTTGCCGGGAACGCGGACAGCGTGGAGTTGCCCTTCGACCGATCCGGCATCTATGTCATCAGCCGCACCGGCGGCCCGGACAGCCGCATGGTGTACCTTCTGGGCGGCGGCGCTGTGGCGGTGCTGATACTGGGCGGCATCATCGCCGTGTCTGTCGTGAAAAAGCGGGAAAAGACGGCTGGCGACGCTCTGTGATACAGCAAAACGACACCCCTCAGACGAAGGTCTGAGGGGTGTCTCTCTTCTTTTATCAGAATTCCGCGTTGCCCACGGTCCGGGGATGCAGCTCCACGTCGCGGATATTGCTGACGCCGGTGAGATACATGACCATGCGCTCGAAGCCCAGGCCGAAGCCCGCGTGACGGCAGCTGCCGTAGCGGCGCAGGTCGCAGTACCACCAGTAGTCCTCGGGCTTCATACCCAGCTCGCGGATGCGGCTCTCCAGCCGCTCCAGCCGCTCCTCGCGCTGGCTGCCGCCGATGATCTCGCCGATGCCGGGCACCAGGCAGTCCGCCGCGGCCACCGTCTTGCCGTCGTCGTTCAGGCGCATGTAGAACGCCTTGATCTCCTTGGGATAGTCGGTGACGAACACGGGCTTCTTGAATACCTGCTCGGTGAGATAGCGCTCGTGCTCGGTCTGCAGGTCGGTGCCCCACTCCACCTTGTAGTCGAACTTGTCGTTGTTCTTCTTCAGGATCTCCACCGCGTCGGTGTAGCTGACCCGGCCGAAATCGCTGGATGCCACGTGCTCCAGCCGCTCCTTCAGCCCCTTGTCCACGAAGCTGTTGAAGAAGTCGATCTCCTGGGGGCAGCGCTCCAGCACCCGACGGATGATGTGCTTGATCATGGCCTCGGCCACGTCCATGTCGCCGGCCAGGTCGCAGAAGGCCATCTCCGGCTCGATCATCCAGAACTCGGCGGCGTGGCGCTGGGTGTTGGAGTTCTCCGCCCGGAAGGTGGGGCCGAAGGTGTACACATCGCCGAAGGCCATGGCGAAGTTCTCGGCGTTCAGCTGGCCGGACACGGTCAGGCTGGTTTTCTTGCCGAAGAAGTCCTGGCTGTAGTCCACCTGGCCGTCCTCGGTCTTGGGCACGTTGTTCAGGTCCAGGGTGGTCACCTGGAACATCTCGCCGGCGCCCTCGCAGTCGCTGCCGGTGATGATGGGCGTCTGCACATAGACGAAGCCCCGGCTCTGGAAGAACTCGTGCACCGCATAGGCCGCCACGGAGCGGACGCGGAAGGTGGCGGAGAACAGATTCGTCCGGGGACGCAGATGCTGGATGGTGCGCAGGAACTCCACGCTGTGGCGCTTCTTCTGCAGGGGATAGTCAGGGGTGGACTTGCCCTCCACCTCGATGCTGTGGGCCTTCACCTCCAGCGGCTGCTTGGCGTCCGGCGTCAGCACCACCGTGCCCTTGACGATCAGCGCCGCGCCCACGTTCTGGGCGGCGATGTCCTTGTAGTTGGCCAGCTCCTCGGCGGACATGACCACCTGCAGATTCTTGAAGCAGGAGCCGTCGTTCAGCTCGATGAAGCCGAAGGTCTTCATATCGCGGATGGTGCGCGCCCAGCCGCATACGGTGACGTCCCTGCCGCCCAGCGCCTCCTGATCGGCGAAGATCGCTGCGATTCTCATTCGTTCCATATCATTCTCACCTTTTCCTGTGTGTTTTTGCAGTCAGTGGATACCATTATAAACCAAGCGAAAGCGTTTGACAAGGCCGACTTTTCCCGTTCCGCCCCGATAAAAAAGGAAGCGGGCGCCCCCTCGGGCGCCCGCCGTCTCTCTCACATTTCCCGCAGCTCCAGCTGCAAGCGGTCGGCGATCATGGCGATGAATTCGCTGTTGGTGGGCTTGCCCTTGGCGGAATTCACCGTGTAGCCGAAGTATTTTTGCAGCGTCTCCAGGTCGCCACGGTCCCAGGCTACCTCGATGGCGTGGCGGATGGCCCGCTCCACCCGGCTGGGCGTGGTGTCGAACCGCTTGGCGATCTCCGGATACAGCACCTTGGTGACGGCATTGATCACGTCCATGTTCCGCACCGCCAGCATGATGCCCTCCCGCAGATACTGATAGCCCTTGATGTGGGCGGGAACGCCGATCTCGTGGATGATGGCGGTGACCATGGCCTCCAGCTGCGGCAGCGCCGCCTCGCTGGGAGGCAACGCCGCCCGGCGGATATGCGCCAGCAGGGACGAGCCGTCCACCGGCTTCAGCAGGAAGCCGCAGGCGCCGGCGTCCCGGGCGTCCCGCACCACGTCGGCGGTGCGGAACTCCGTCAGCACCAGGCAGCGGGTGTCGCACCGGCCGCGCAGCCGGCGCATCAGGCCCAGACCGTCCAGCCCGGGCAGCAGCATATCCAGCAGCAGCACCTGCGGACGCTGCTGTTCCACCACCGCCAGGGCGTCCTTTCCGTTGCCGGTATCGGCGATCACGTGGATGTCGCCGCATTCCGCCAGCATACTTCGCAGCTCGCACCTGTACGATTCGTCTGCATCCGCTATGCAGACCGTGACTCTCTTCTCCATCTTACCTAACCCCTTAACATAATTTTTATGGCGTGCAATCCTCCTAAAACACACCAAGAATCGCTTTGCCGCTATAAAAAATAGCACAAAAAGACAGCGAATGCAAGGGCAAATTGTCGTCGAAACGCACTTTTTACCGGATTTTTTCTACTTCTTTCGACAAAAGAAAGCTAATTTTAGGCAAAAGGGGAGGAGTAGAGACGGAATATGGCTACTTCTCCCGGAGAAAAGGCGCACAGGAGGAAACCTGGGAGCGCCGCCTGCCATGCCGACCCAGCTCCCGCCGATGTAAAGACTGCGTGAACAAGAGCGGCAAAATTGCGTCCGGCGGCTTTCTTACTTTTCCGCAAATGCGCAGGGGCTGCCGCATCCTCTCGGCGCGGCAGCCCCTGCAAAATATTACAAGGCGATCGTCAATTGGTTTTCCTCGTTCTCATACAGGAATTTCCCGTCCTTTATGATCGCGTGCACCAGCTTCAGCGAGATCTTGCTGCCCCTTTTCAGGGGATCGTACTCGTCGCCGCGCCATGTGATGCGCAGAGCCGGACGGTCAAGGGTCATTCCAGAGCCATGCTCGGCGGCAGCACCAACGATGGTGTAAGCTTTTCTTGTGTCTGTATCCAGTTCTGTAGATCATGTCACCGTATTAACCTGTGGCTGGATGATAGAATTAGGATCAATTACCGAAAATGTCTCCAGCATGGTACGGAACCGGTATCCATGTCCTCCTTCTGCTTCTGAATAGTAACGAATAACGATATGGTACACCCGCCGCTCTCCGTTCGGATAGAAATAATGGTTTTCCTGCGGAGCATCCCAAGCCGTTCCGCCAGAGGCAAGAAAGCTAAGCCGGAAATCCTCATTCTCGATCTCTGTGACAGTCTCCCATGTTTGTGTCATTTCCGTTCTTATAGCAGTGGCAACGGCTTCGAGGTCTGCGCCCTCCAATTCACGGATCTCCATTTCACAAGGCGGCAGGGCTGCGTAGAAAGCCTCCTGTTTTGCAATGTAAAATTACATTAGGTGGTGATGATATGAAGAACGAAAAGTGTGAACGCAAATTTGATTTTCGTCCGATGGGACTTGCAATCAAGAAAGCCCGTGAAAAGAAAGGCATGACACAGGAACAACTGGCCGACATCATCGAGCGGGACACCCATACTGTCATGTATCACGAAAACGATGGCCAGCATCCGAGCCTAAATGCCTTTTACCAAATGGTGACGATGTTCGGCATTTCCGTGGACGAATACTTTTATCCCAACATGAGTGCCGATGAAGCCGCAAAGAAGCTGATCAACATTCAGCTTAATTCTCTCAGCGAAAACGAGCTGCGGCTCGTTGAGGGAATTATCGACGCGATCATAAAAAACCGCGGAACGGAGGGAGCGTAAGAAACAGCGCTGCCTCCGTTTTTTGCGGGGTTTCCGGGGGAGTGCGTTAGCGGCAAACAATGCAAGCGTAATCTCTGTCATTGCACACCTCCTTAATGTGCGCTGAACACGCTGCGGGCGATGGCAGCGTGCTCATTCGACAGAATGCCCATACCCGGCATGAGGGGGGACATGGCGGCGTAAAGCTGTGCCCGGATGAAGTTTGTCAGTGTGAATCGGCTGTCTGCAGAACGTATGACCAGCGGGCAGCCCGCATCCATGTGTGTAATACTCTCCCCAACAAGATAATTAAAAACTGTCAGTCCGCCACAGTCTGATTCGCCCGCAAGGCTTTTTTGTATAGCAACGTAAAAAGTCTTCCGTGGATATATCCGCCCCGACGGTCTCTAAAATCTCACCAAACACGCCGACCCATGCATTTATATCCCCCAGTGCAGTTATTACAGTGGACCATTGCTACCGGACGACCTGTGGGGGTCACAACCATGTCAATTTCTTCATAGACCCGGTGGAGCGGACGTTCCAGTACAACCATAGAGAAAATGGACGTCCCAGCCGATACGTTGCCCGTGCGAGGAGCGATGGAGTTTGTGGCAACCATACCCGTTCCGGCGTCTCCCTCACATGGGACGAATGCCGTTCCTGCGTTAAGAATGCCATCAATCAGTTCCGTACCACGCGGTGTAAGCTGTCCGGCAGGCGTTCCTGCAGAAAGTACATTGGGGAGAATATCACGCACATTGAGTTGAAAGCCCTTTTCGGCAGCAAGATTATTGAATTTCTCCACCATTACGGCATCATAATCCATAGTGCTGCTGTCAACAGGGAACATACCGGACGCTTCGCCGATGCCAACAGCATTCACACCTGTGAGCATATGGTGCACATAGCCTGCCAGCGTCGTAATATGTGCGACACGAGCGGTATGCTCCTCGCCGTTAAGCGGTGCCTGATAAAAATGAGCGATACTCCACCTCTGAGGAATATTGAAGTCAAAAGCCGATGTCAGTTGCTCCGCCGCCTGCGCAGTGATGGTGTTCTGCCATGTACGGAACGGTATCAGCAGATTTCAGTCCCTGTCAAGCGCAATGTATCCGTGCATCATGCCGGAAATGCCAACCGCATCAAAGTTTTTGCCGCGGAACGGTGCAAGGGCGGCTTTCAGGCCTTTCCACACCTCGTCGATGGAATATGTCCATATTCTATCGACATACTCGCTCTTCCATGTATAACCGCCTTCACATACGAGGGAAAATCCTTCGTCTATCTCGATGGCTTTTATGCGGGTCGAGCCCAGTTCTATGCCGAGAAAATGCCGTTCAGCCATGGCTCATTTCTTCGAGGGCAGTTTAAAAACGACCTTGCGGTAGGTACCGCATCCTTGGTTAGGACGGTGCGCATCCTGCGGGAAGAACACGGCGAAGCTCCCGGCACGGAGATCGACCGTAGTGTGAGCCGGGTCAAGACCGGAAAAGGCGATGTCGCGCTCCAGGTCGATAACAAAGTCGGTGAAATCGGCCCGCGGCGCATAGTCGATGCGTTCGCCGCAGCCGGAAACAGCATACTGAATATCAATATACTTGTCATGGCATTCCCAGCGTGTGTCCTCGCGCCCGACAAGACTCGAATCCATAACATTATAGTACATCTCACTGCCGCTGATGTGATATGTGCCCGGCTCGGCGGCGTTGAGATCGACCGTACAGATTATCTCTATTGCTTTTTTAAAGTCCGTCGTAAGTGCGGAATAGATATGGATATTCTCAATGAGATCGTAGATCATAATAGGCTCCTTTTGATTTATTGTCCATATGGCTCAAAGGTCACAATGACACGATATCACTGTGACCTTTGAGAATAGGGGGTGAAGTTATTTGCTCAGACGCTCCCTCTCGAAACCGCGCACGGTGGAAATGACTTCCTTGCCCATGCAGTAGAAGTAGTCGGCGGGAGTACCCATGGATGCGAAGGACGCCCCGTTGTTCACCCAGAACTTAACCAAGTCATAGTTCACACCGATGGAGACGCCGAAGGGCTTTCCGGCCTTTTTGCACTTGGCGATGATCGTGTTGAAAAGTGCCACGACCTCCGGATCGGTGAGTTGCCCCATCTTCCCGATGGAGGCAGAGAGGTCCATGGGTCCTACAATGATCGCGTCAACGCCGTCCACGGCGAGGATATCCTCAAGATTGTCAACAGCCTCCTTGGTCTCGCACTGCATGAGCAGGAGGATACTGTCGTCCGCCTGAGCGAGATACTCGGACAGCGGCATGTCGCTGTAATTGATGGCGCGCAGCGGACCGAAGCCACGGATGCCTCTGGGGGGATATTTGCACATGGAGACGATGTTGCGCGCCTCCTCGGCCGTGTTGACCATGGGGAAAATGATACCGTCAGGACCGACCTCCAGCACGGGCTTGACGCTCTTCATGTCATGGTCCTGTACGCGCACGATGGCAGCGCAGTTGCCGGCGTTGGTGGCGACGATGGCATTTTGTACCATGGGCATGGTCATACCCGCATGCTCGTTATCGATCCAAACATAGTCGTAGCCCATAAGACCGCACATTTCATAGTACCACGGCTCGGTGGTGGAGCAATGTGTGCCGAAGCACAATTCGCCGTTCTTGATTTTGTTTCTAATTCTGTCTGCGTGTTTCACAATGTCTCCTCCTATCGGCTGACACCGATGCAAAACGTATATTCGTGTGTGATTTTATTCCTGCGGCGCATCCATCGAATCATTGGCGGCTGCCTTCTTGCGTTTGCCGATGATGCCCTTTACGATGGGAACGCAGAAGGTGGCAATGACCAGAATGAGCAGGACGCAGGAGATGGGCTGGGTGACGAAGTAGCTCCATTCGCCGCTGGATACCACAAGTGCGCGGCGCATATTCTTTTCCATTGTTGAGCCAAGGAGCAGACCCAGTACCAACGGACCGTTGGGGAACTGGTAGACCTTGAGGAAGAAGCCGATGATCGCCATGACCAGCATGATGACAACATCAAGGAAGCGGTTGTTGATGGCGTAGGAACCCACAACGCACAGCACGGACACCGCTGCCCACACGGTCTGGGACTTCATGTTCAGGAATCTGGCGACGCTCTTGGCCGTGGCGAGACCGATGATAAGGAAAGCGAGGTTTGCCAGCACCATGAGGATCATGATTTGCGCGGTGAAGTCCGCCGCCTCGTTGAACATCTGCCAGCCGGGCGTAAGTCCGTACATCATCAGCGAGCCGAGAAGCACGGCGGTGGTGGAATCGCCGGGAATGCCCAACGTGAGCATAGTGGTCATGGCGCCGCCAATAACGCCGTTATTCGCGGTGGACGAAATAGCCAGACCCTCAAGGGAACCCTTGCCGTATTCATCGCCGTTTTTACTTAGGCGCTTGGCGTTGCCCCAGCAAATGATGGAGGCAATGTCACCGCCCGCGGCGGGAACGGCACCGACTATGGTGGAGACAAGCGCAGCAACAAGGCACTTGGGTGTCCACTTGCCCATTTCTTTCCAAGCGGGAAGGACACGCCCCAGAGACAGGTTGACCTTGCGAGCCTCGTGTTCCTCCGCGTCAGCCTTTTTGTCAAAGGTATATATCTGATAGAAGACCTCGGAGAGGCCAAAGATGCCTATCATAATGGGGATAAAGTCGATGCCGGCGGAAAGGGCTGTGCTGCCGAAAGTAAATCGCTTGGTGCCTACGATGGGGTCAAGACCCACAGTGGACAGAAGCAGACCCAACGCGCCCAGAGCGAGACCTTTTATGACATCGCCGCCGGAGACGGCAATCATCATGCTCATGCCGAAGAGAGCGATCATACAGTATTCAGCGGAGCCAAAGTGGATGGTAAAGCGGGCGATCGGTTCGGCAAAGAGAATGAGCAAGAGGATGCTGACCATGCCGCCGATAAACGAGAAAATAACGTTTATGCCCAGCGCCAGACCGCCTTTGCCCTGCTTGTACAGCGGATAGCCGTCCCACGACTGTGTAAGGGAGGCGGGGGTGCCGGGGGTGTTGATGAGAATCGCGGTGATACCGCCGGCAAACACCGCGGCATTCCAGAGGCCCATCAGCATGGCAAAGCCATCGACTCTATCCAGCCAGAACGTAATGGGGGTAACAAGGGCGACACCCATTGTTGCGGAAAGGCCGGGGAGTGCGCCGATTATCGTGCCGATAAGCACGCCGGCGGTCAGATAAAGAAAGACGGACGGTCGTAACAGTTCCGTAAACGCTGTCATAAAAACATCAGCTGTCATATTTATCCGCCTCCTTAGACTCTGAATGTAAGTGAAAAGCCAAGGCAGAACATGGCGTATACAAAGCCGGTGATAACAACGGCGAAAATGATAGTATACTTCCAGCTGCGCTTGAGCAGAAGGTTTACAACGATAGAGTAGACAAACAGGCAGACAATAAACTGGTTGGTGAGTTTCCATGCCGCAATGAACAGCGCACAGGAGCCTATGAGCAGTGCCATTGTCTTGAAATTCTTCTTTTTCTCAGGGGTCATCTGGAAAAAGTCTACTTTGCCGTTCTGAGAGATCCCGCGAATCACCAGCGCGATGCCGAACAGGATGAGAAGAGCAGCGCACAGCAGAGGGAAAAAGCCGGGACCGAGCCTGCCGGTGGCACTCTCGCCGAATATGATGAGCTTTGGCTGCGTGAACACATAGGCAAGCGAGAGCCCGCCCAAGAGGACAAAGACAAGGCCTGGTATGGTATCGCCGCGCATTTTCATGCTTTAGCCTCCTTTTGATATGAAATGAAGAACAAAGGGGAACGCCAACAAGCTTGCCGTTCCCCTTTGCCGCTCACCGCGATAGGGGATATGAAGTGTGCTTATACGGCAAGGTCGAATTCCTCAATGATCTTGGCGTTGTCAACGGCCAACTGCTCGGCAATGGTCTGGAACTCTTCGCCGGCAATATAGGCATGCTCAAAGCCGCGCTCCGCCAGAGTGGTCTTCATGTCATCGCTGTTGATAGCGGACTCGGTGGCTTGACGGAGGATAGTGACGATTTCGTCAGGCGTACCCTTCGGGCAGACGAAGGCACCCCAAGTGGAGGAGACAGCGTCATAGCCAAGCTCCTTTGCGGTGGGAGTATCAGGGAAGGTAGCGCAACGCTCATCGGCCAAAACAGCCAGGAGGCGGAACTCGCCGGAGTCAACATTGCTCTTGCACTCGGAGGCACCCACGGTGGCGGCATTGATCTCGCCGCCCATCAGCGCCGCGATGGTGGAAGCTGCGCCCTCGGCATAGGGGACGTGATTGAATTTCACGCCTGCAGCCTGCTCAAGCTTGAGGGAGCCGATGTGATAGAAGGAGCCGGCGTTGGTGGTTCCCACAGAAACAGAGGAGGGATTGGCTGCAGCGGCATCGATCAGATCCTGCAGCGTCTGATAGGGGCTGTCCTTGGTCACTATGACGCAGGTGGGGATCTGCATCACGCGACCGAGAAAGATGAAGTCCTCGGGAGAGACGTCGGTGTTGCCCAGAGCCTTGAGCGTGGTGATCTCCGCGGAGACGTAGCCAAGGGTGTAGCCGTCAGGAGAGGCGTTTGCGGCTGCCTCAAAGCCTACCGCACCGCCCGCGCCGGTCTTGTTCTCAACGATGACGGAGACACCGGTCGTACTCTCCATGCCGGCGGCATAGAGACGGCTGATAACGTCAGAGGCGCCGCCCGCACCGTAGGGGCAGATGACAGAGATCTGCTTAGTGGGGAATTCTGCGTCCGTGACCTTGGACCGATCACCGCAGGCGCACAGACCAAACAACATGCACAGGGACAGAATTGCTGCAAAAAACTTTTTCATTTTTCTTCTCCTTACTTTTATTTACTCAGGGGTTATTACCCGCTAAGTCACACGGATGGGATTTGCTGCTTCAGTCATACTTTCCGGCTTTTACGTCTTCTATGAGACTGAGCGCACGTTCGATCTGCTCGTCCGCAATGCGGACATAGTATTTGTCAAAATCAAGACCGGGGGTGCGGATGTTGGGAGTTTTGTAGAATCCCTGCTTCCACAACAGGCGCTTGTAAAAGTGCAGAGAGAGGATGTCTTGCTGGTTGGCAAAGGCAATAACGGGCTGCACTGAGGTAAAGAGACGGTTTGCCTTGTCGCGGTGTCCGCTGCGGTAAAGCTTGTCCAGCTTGCAGAATATCTCGTTCATACCGGTGGGGACCATGCCGTGTACGCCGCGGTCCAGCGCCTCAATGTACTGGGTGATGCACCAGCCGCCCGATACATGCAGGCGACCTTCCGTTGCGGTGAGTATCTTTGTGAACTTGCCGCCGGGGAGCTGCGTTTCCACCTTGAGGCAGTTGTAGCAATCGATCTCATCGTAAAGCTCCGCCAGAAGTTCGACGGGAACGCCGGGACCCAGCAAATCATAATCCTGTATCATCAGGCAGGCGGGGTCCTGCGCCGCAATGGCTTTCACATAACTGCGGTACTGCTCCGGACATTCGTAAGGTATCTTGACCATGACGCCGGCACCCACAGCTGTCAGTTCCCTGACAAAAGCCAGGCAATCCTCCAGCGTCGGGGCGGTGGCGGCCCCGAAGATGGGTACGCGTCCGTTCACGACCTCCTGCGCACATACAGAGATATCATGGCGCTCCTGCGCCGTGAGGCGAAGCACCTCGCTGGCAACGACCGGAATGAGGAGACCGGCGACGCCTGCATTGACGGCGTTGTCCAGATGCTTCTGCAGCCCGTCAAAATCGATTTTATCGTCTTCGGTAAAGGGGGTGTTTATTGCGGGAAGAACGCCAATGGCTGGGTAAAGTGTTTTCATGGATCGGCAACGCTCCTTTTGTCATTGGTGGAGAGATGGGCGCACCGCAAACGCTGCGACACCCATCATACAACTTGCTGTCCCACCAGCTCTTTCTTGTGAGCAAATAATACTACAAGTTGCAAGGGAATGCAAGCTGATTTTTGGAGAGCGTCAGAATACTTTTGATACAAATATGGAAAAGCGGCGATGCAAAACACTATATATTGTTGTTTTGAGGGGAGTATTTATGCAGTGTGCACAAAGCGACGGCGAAAATCTTATGGAAACCGCAGAAGAGCAATCGCCAACTCATAATACAAGCTGGAAAGCGCGACACACACCCTCTTGACAAAACATCCTATAAGTTGTATGGTTAAAGCGATTACAAGAGGATATGGAGGAGGCAAATACGAACATGGCAATGGACGGTTCCAAAGCAGGTCAGATAAACCAGAATTTGAGACAGACTGTTTGCGAGAGCATACGCAGTTATATTTTCGACAATCAGCTTCAGCCCGGCACAAAGCTCCCGTCGGAGGCAGAGTTTGCATCTATACTGGACGTGAGCAGGACATCCCTGCGCGAAGGCATCCGTATGCTGGAAGGCGCCGGCTTTATTGAATGCAAGCAGGGTGACGGTATGTACGTTGCCGAGTACAACGGGGAAAGACTGTTGGATTACATTCAGTACAGCATACGTTTCAACAAAGAGGAGATCAAGGACATCTACGATGTACGCAATTGCCTTGAGGTATGCTTTGTGAAGGAGGCATGCTGCAAACTGACAGAGGATCAACTGACGCGACTGAAGGGCATCGTCGAACAGATGAACAATTGCGAGCCGCTGGAGTACCACTGGCTTGACAGAGATTTCCATCTCACGCTCTTTGAGAATATCTCCAACCGCTTGGCACGGCACATAATGGAGTTGTACTGGGACGTGGTGCTGTGCCGCTGGCTGCCATACGAGGCGCCGCGCATTCCTGACACGAACGTAGAAAACCACAAGACGATCATTCGCGCGTTGGAGACCGGCAATTCTGATGCCGCCTATGCCAGCATGGTCATCCATATGGCGGAAACAAATACGATCTGATACAGACAGCATGACCAAACGCAGCGATACGCAGAAGGAGGAAAAAATGAACATCAGAGAACTCATACTTCATGACAAGGTCATTGTGATCGTGCGCCGAATATACGGAGATACGCTCATGAGACTTACGGAGGCAATGTGCAACGGCAATGTGCACCTTATGGAACTGACATTCGACCAAAGTGATCCGGACTGCGTGACCACTACGGCGGAGTCCATTGTACAGCTTAAGGCGCGCTTCGGCGGCACGATGCATTTTGGCGCAGGCACCGTTCTCACGGAGGAACAGGTCACGGCAGCAAAGCAAGCCGGCTGTGAGTACATCATTTCTCCAAACACAGACTGCAGGGTGATAGCCGCAACGAAGGCCAGCGAGATGCTTTCTATCCCCGGCGCAATGACCCCCTCCGAGATACTTACCGCACACAACGCAGGGGCGGATTTTGTCAAGCTCTTTCCCGCAGGCTATCTGGGCGTGCCGTATATCAAAGACGTGCGTGCGCCTATCAGCCACGTTAACCTCATTGCCACCGGCGGCATCAAGGAGGAGAATTTCGCCTCTTTCCTTCAGGCGGGCATGGCCGGCGCGGGTATCAGCGGCCGGCTCACAGACAAGAACTGTATCGCGGAGAACAACTATGCCGAGCTGAGCGCACGAGCAAAGACCTTCAGGGCGATTGCTGACGAGAATTGAGGTGCTGTATGAAGTTTGTCGGCTTTGGTGAAATTATGGTCAGGTTGGCGCCCAACGGATATCTCCGTTTCCCGCAGGCGGAGACCTTCAATGTCAACTACACCGGTGCAGAGGCGAATATGTGCGTTTCCCTGTCGTACATGGGCGTGGAAAGCGAGTTTGTGACGCGCCTGCCGGAGCATAACGAGATTGCCGATTGCGCGTTGCGTAAGATGGCGATGTACGGTGTCAAGACGAACCATGTGATTCACGGCGGTGATCGCATCGGCTTGTACTACCTGGAGCGCGGCGCGTCACAGCGCCCATCGAAGATTATTTACGACAGGAAGAACACTTCCATATCCCAGGCGAAGTGCGGTGAGTTTGCATGGGATGAGATATTCAAGGATGCAGATTGGTTCCACTTTACCGGCATTACCGTACCCCTGGGCCCGGAGCTGGGCGGCGTGTGCGAGGAGGCCTGTATTGCGGCAAAGCGCCATGGTGTGAAGATAAGCTGTGACCTTAACTATCGCAAGGCACTCTGGACTCCGGAGCAGGCCCAGGCGGTCATGCGCCCGCTGATGAAGTATGTGGATGTACTCATCGCCAATGAGGAGGACGCGGAGAAGGTCCTCGGTCTGAAGGCGCCGGATACGGACATCACCGCCGGCAAGCTCAGCGCAGACGGCTACGAGCAGATCGCTCGGCAGCTTATTGACGCCTACGGTTTTTCCGCAGTGGGTATTACCATGCGCGGGTCCATTTCGGCGTCTGTAAACGAGTGGTCGGGACTACTGTATACCAACGGGCATTGCTACTGCTCGCCGAAGTATACCATTCAGCTCGTTGACCGCGTGGGTGGCGGCGATTCTTTCGCCTCCGGGCTTATCTACGGCTATCTTAATGGCTTTGACAGCCAGAAGACCCTCAATTTTGCAGTTGCAGCATCGTGCCTTAAGCAAAGCATTGAGTTTGACTTCAATCTCTCCTCAGTAGACGAGGTTCTGCACCTCATGTCCGGCGATGGCTCTGGCAGAGTACAACGCTGATACTAATCAAAAAGAAAGCCACCACAAGGCTGCGTTTTCCTTTTTGGAGCTGGTAGCCGGATTTATCCTCCGGGTATAAGCTTCGACTCCGGACCAGCTCTGCAAAAAGGGAAAACCACCCCAAGGTGGTTTTCCTTTTTGTCTAATGAAAACCACTCGCTGGGCGAGTGGTTCAAAAAAGGCTTGTGCCGATGAGGAAAAATAAAACTCCCTCTGTTATAGTAGAGATGCGGTCTGGCAACTGCAAGCTACAAAACAAAGGGAGGTCATTCAAGAATGAACGACACAAATAGTTTAGCGCATACGAAATGGAATTGCAAATACCACATTGTATTTGCAACATTCATCTGAATCACACAGGCAAAACGGATGTAACAGCTCCGGTTTCCTGTGTGTTATCTATGTAACCGGTTGCCCGGAAGAAGTCATTATACCGTTAGTCCAGCGGTTGGATTCGGGTATAACCCGCAGGCGCTTTCCGCAATGAGGGCAGTAGACCAATCCTGCAAGCAGAGCATTGGTTTTGCGGTGCGGTCGATTGAATTTTTCAGCAAGATCATCCAGTACATTTTGAGTATCCCTGCAAAAAACATCCTTACGGGGCTTTGGCTAAACGCCACCCTTGTTTTTCTCAAGCAGATCGGTTCTCCTGCGGATGCGCCGCCCTGGTGACCTCACCCGAACAGCCGCCCTCGGTTTTTGGGCTGATCAGCCAGATGAATTTATAGTAAATATCCACCTGCTGCGTTTTTACGCCGTCCGGTCCGATCACCTTCTCGTGTACCACGATTTTCTCGATCAGCTCGTTAAGGACGTATGGCGTCAGCTCCTGCAGGTCGGTATACTTCCAAACCAGCGGGATGAATTGCTGGATATTATTGTAGAGCTCATCATTCCCGGCGATCTCCGCAGACAGCGCTTCCCGTTTTCCGCGCAGCTCTGCCTGTTCCCGCTCATACTTTGGCGCCATGGCCTGATACCGATCCTCACTGATTTTCTCAAGGGCCACGTCCTCATAGAGCTTATTCAGGATCTTTGTCAACTCCTCCATGCGCTTGTCCGCTTTTTTCAGTTCGCGGCGGCAGCGCTCTATTTCCTCCTTCTGCCGATCCTCCTTGATGGCCAGCAGCATGTCCATGTAATCCCCCGCATGGCGGCGTGCTTCCAGCGCATTGCGACGGATATCTTCCAGCACCAGTTGATTCAATGTTTTCCATCCGATAGAGTGAGAGGTGCATCGCTCCTTGCCGTAGTTCTTGTATACCCAGCAGGAGAAGCTGGTTTAGCGTCCCTTGCGCTTGTCGTATGTTTGAGCTGTGCCTGCTGGAGCTGTCGCTGTATTTTCAGCAGAGCCGGCAGCGTATCGTGCGGTGCGAATGCTGCTGGAACTATTTTGTTCCCAAAACCAAGAAGGAAACGCTGTACTGCGACCGGGTGATCGACGGCGACCGCTGCAAGGACATCGGGCCGCTGCTGAAGCGGAAGGCCAACGCGGAAAGGGACGCGGCGCTCCACACCTATGACCGGCTGCGCCGCAGGATGGCGGAGCGCACAGAGCGCTATGAAAATGCCGCGCCGGAGGAGCGCGGCGGGCTGATCGTCATGAGCGGTAAGCAGTACGATGCGTGGCAGCGGATGGCGCATCAGGCGCGGAATGACTATCTGCACGATAACCTGACCGCGCAGGAGTTCATCAAAAAAATTGACAGTTTTGACGAGCTTGGCCCTCATGACGCGGCGAAGAAGCTGCTGCCGCCGCCGGATCGCACCGATTGGCGACGGCGCATCCGCATGAACTACGGCTTCGACCCGGAGCTGGAGTTTACAGACGTGACGCAGTACACGCTGGAAGCCGGTGGCTGGTCAGATCTGCTCATCCCCAAAAGTGAGTACGTCCGGCAGTCCCGCGGCGGTCACGAGAGCCTGCGGGAGAAATACAAGGATGAGGAATAAAAAAGCATCCACCGTGCTGGGAAGTTTTCCCAATGCGCGGTGGATGCTTTCTTTGAGGCGAGAACACCCTTCAAAGCAATTCCATTCCGCTTTGCATTTGTCGAAAATTCTTCGAAAAGATATAAAAGTGACCGTATTCAAAAGAATACGGTCACTTTTGGAGCTTGTGGCCGGATTCGAACCGGCGACCTGCTCATTACGAGTGAGCTGCTCTGCCAGCTGAGCCACACAAGCATCAATGCGAGGGATAGTATAGCACATCCGGGCGGCGGCGTCAACTCATTTTCACCAAAGCCCGGCGGATTTTTCGCACGCCTACCGCGTCGGTAGGCGTGTACCGGGAACGAAAATACATAACGTAATCGCCCGGCGGTGGAAAAGCCTGTTCCGCCGGAAAAAGTGGGAGATCTGCCCGGAGCACTGGGGGACGGGCCGCGGCGGGAAGGGGGAGAAAGTCCCCGCTTCTCTCCGGTTTTGACATGGTTTTACCACAAAATGGGGCGTCAAAGGCAACCGGACAGCCTTTACAAGCGTTTGACATAATTCTACATGACATAATTTTTACAATAAGTTATCCACAGTTTCCACCACTTTTTCCACACCGGAAAAACAGCTTGTGCAAAACGATTTTTGCCCATTTTCCAGAAAATGTAAGGGACGAAAAACGCCGCTTTCACCCGCGAAACACACCTTGTTTATTTTACATAACAACAAACAAAGACGGAGTTCGGCGAAAATCGGCACCCTGCGCACCCTTATGGCAGCGATACGCACAGGTTGACAGTTGACAAAAGCCCCTCCGCGTGCTGCGCGGAGGGGCTGCGGTATATTTTAGCGGCCTGCCTTACAGAGTGGGCGCGCCCAGATCCATGGTGGCGAAGGCGTTGAGGGTCAGGTCGGCGGTGCGTCCCGCGCGGTACTCGTAGTACCCTTGGGCGCCGATCATAGCGCCGTTATCGCCGCACCACTTCAGCGGCGGCAGGTACAGCTTCACGCCGGCCCTCTCGCAGGCGCGCTGCAGATCGGCGCGGATGACGGAGTTGGCGGCCACGCCGCCGGCAGCCACCAGCACGCGGCGGCCGGTGAGCTCCAGCGCCCGCATGGCCCGGGGCACCAGCTCGTTGGAGACGGCCCGGGCAAAGTCCCTGGCCAGGGCCGGGGCGTCCAGTGCCTCGCCCTTCTGCTGGGCGTTGTGGGCCAGGTTCACCACGGCGGTCTTCAGCCCGGAGAAGCTCATGTCCAGCTCCGCGCCGGCCACATGGGCGCTGGGCAGGTCGTATTTGCCCCCCTGGGACTGCTGCGCCAGCCGGTCCATAGGCCCGCCGCCGGGGTAGGGCAGGCCCAGTACCCGCGCCGCCTTGTCGAAGCACTCGCCGGCGGCGTCGTCCCGGGTGGCGCCCAGCACGGTCATATCCGTGTAGTCCGCCACGTCCACGATCAGCGTGTTGCCGCCGGAGATCGCCAGCGCCACGAAGGGCGGCTCCAGCTCCGGAAAGGCCAGATAGTTGGCGGCGATGTGCCCCCGGACGTGGTGCACCGGGATCAGCGGCACCCCCAGGGCGTAGGCGGCGGATTTGGCGAAGCTGACGCCCACCAGCACCGCGCCGATCAGCCCCGGCGCATAGGTGACGGCCACCGCGTCGATGTCCTTTTTGGTCAGCCCTGCGTCGGCGAGCGCCTTATCCGTCAGCGCGGCGATGGCCTGCACATGCTTGCGTGAGGCGATCTCCGGCACCACGCCGCCGTACAGCGCGTGCATGTCCGCCTGGGACAGTATGGCGTCGGACAGCAGCGTCCGCCCGTCCCGGACCACGGCCACCGCCGTCTCGTCGCAAGAGGACTCAAAAGCCAGTATGTTCATTGCGCCGCCTCCTCCGTGTAGTACTTGGTCAGGATCAGCGCGTCCTCCTTGGGCAGGTCATAGTAATTCCTGCGCCGGCCCACCTCCTGAAAGCCGAAGCCCTGATACAGGGCGATGGCCGCGGCGTTGGAGGGCCGTACCTCCAGCGTCAGGAACGCCAGACGGTTGCCCCTGGCAAAATTGTCGAATACCTGCAAAAGCTGGGCGGCCACGCCCTGCCGGCGGCGGGAGGGGTCCACCGCCACGTTGGTGATATAGCCCTCGTCGGCGGCCACCAGCAGCCCGGCGTAGCCGATGACCCGCTCCGTCTCCGGCTCCAGCGCCACCAGAAAGGCCGCGCACTGGTTGTCCAGCTCCTCGGCCAGCATCTGCCGGGACCAGGGGCGGGAGAAGCAGGCCAGCTCCAGCGCCGCCACCTCGTTCAGGTGCTCTGCCGCCATGGGTACGATCTTGATGTGCTTCATATCTGTCTCATCCCTTCGCTTCCAGCCAATTCTTGCCGCAGTGGGCGTCCACCGTCAGGGGGACGGACAGCGCCGCGGCGTGTTCCATCTCGTCGGTCAGCAGCTGCCGCACCCGCTCCTGCTCGTCGGCGGGGCACTCCACGATCAGCTCGTCGTGTACCTGCATCAGCAGCCGCGCGCGCAGGCCCTCTTCGGTCAGCCGCCGGTGTACCCGCAGCATGGCCACCTTCATGATGTCCGCGGCGGTGCCCTGCACGGGCATGTTCAGCGCCACGCGCTTGCCGAACTCCCGCAGATTGCGGTTGCTGCTCTTCAGCTCCGGCAGCGCCCGGCGGCGGTGCATCAGCGTCTGGACGTAGCCGTCCTGCTCCGCCCGGGCCACCACGTCGTCCATATACTGCCGCAGGGTGCTGTACGTCTCAAAATACCGCTCCATATACGCCTTGGCCTCCGCCATGGACACGCCCAGGTCGTGGGACAGGGAGAAGGGCGAGATGCCGTACACGATGCCGAAGTTCACCGCCTTGGCCCGGCGGCGCAGCTCCGGCGTCACCTGGTCCTCCGGCACGTGGAACACCCTGGCGGCGGTGACGGTGTGGAAGTCCGCCCCGGACAGGAACGCCTCCTGCATGGTCTTATCCCCGGAGATATGGGCCAGCAGCCGCAGCTCGATCTGGGAGTAGTCCGCGTCCACCAGCACGCAGCCCTCCGCCGCCGTGAACATCCGCCGCAGCTGGCTGCCCAGCTCGGTGCGGGTGGGGATATTCTGCAAATTCGGCTCCGTGGAGCTGAGCCGCCCGGTGGCGGTGGCGGTCATCTGAAAGCTGGTGCGCACCCGGCCGTCCGGGTCGATGACCTTCATCAGCCCGTCCACATAGGTGCTCTTCAGCTTGGTATACTGGCGGAAGCGCAGCACGTTGTCCACGATGGGGCACTCATAGCGCAGGGCCTCCAGCACGTCGGCGCTGGTGGACCAGCCGGTCTTTGTCTTTTTGCCGTGGGGCAGCTGCAGCTTGTCGAACAGGATGCTGCCCAGCTGCTTGGGGGAGTTGATGTTGAACACCTCGCCCGCGGCGTCGTAAATGGCCTGTTCCACGCCGTCGGTGGCCTGCTGCAGCATGACGCCGAAGTCCGCCAGCGCGTTCCGGTCCACCAGGAATCCGGCGTTCTCCATGTCCGCCAGCACCCGGCACAGGGGCAGTTCTACCGTATAATACAGGTCCTCCACGTCCAGCTCCCGCAGCCGGGGCCGCAGGGTGCCGTACAGGGCGGACACGGCGGTGGTGTAGCTGTCCAGGGCGGCGGCCGCCTGGGCGTCGTATTCCCCCAGCAGCGGGTTGAAGGCGTCCGGCTCCAGATGGGCGGGCTTGGGTAGCTCCTCATTATAATAGGCCACGAACAGCCGCGCCGGGTCGTAGCTGCCGGCGGTGGCGTCCACCAGATAGGCCGCCAGCGCCGTGTCAAAGATGAACCCGTCGGCGCGCAGGCCCTGGGCCAGCAGCGCGCGCATCATGTCCTTGACGTTGTGGCCCACCTTTTTGATGTCCCCGGCGAACAGCGCGGCCATCAGCGCCCGCCAGTCTCCCTGATAGCGGTTGACGTAGATCTCCGCCAGCAGCGAGTCGCCGCCGTCCCTCCGGCATTCCACCGCCAGCGCCGCCAGCTCCGGCGTGCCGTACACGGTGACGTGGTCGGCCTTCCGCCACAGGGATAGGTATTCCTCCGCCTGGGCCGCCGTCTCCAGCACCTCCACGGCGGCGGTGCAGTCCGGCGGCGTCTCCGTCTCCCGGACGGGGGACAGGTGGTACTTGTCGATGAGCTTTTGGAACTCCAGCTTCAGGAACAGGTCGTACAGCTCTGGCTTAAAGGGCTGGCGCAGGTTGTCCTCCGGGGCAAAGTCCAGGGGCGCGTCGGTGACGATGGTGGCCAGCCAGTAGCTGTGCCGGGCGGAGGCCTCGCCGTCCTTCAGCTTGGAGAGAAACGCGGGGCGCAGGGCCACGCTGTCGATGTTTTCATACACGGCGTCGATGCTGCCGTACTGCTGCACCAGAGCCATGGCGGTCTTTTCGCCGATGCCGGGCACGCCGGGGATGTTGTCGCTGCTGTCCCCGGCCAGGGCCTTCAGGTCGATCATGTGGATGGGCGCGAAGCCGTAGGTCTCCCGAAAGGCGGCCTCGTCCATATAGCGGTCGCTGTCCGGGCCCTTGCCGCCGGTCAGCAGCCGCACATGGGTGCGGGATGTGATCAGCTGCAGACTGTCACGGTCGCCGGTGGCGATGGCGCACTCCCACCCCGCCGCCTCGCACCGGCGGCTGATGGTGCCGATGAGGTCGTCGGCCTCGTAGCCGCTGAGCTCATAGCAGGGGATGGACATGGCGGCGAGCACCTGCTTCAGCGGCAGCAGCTGCTCCGCCAACTCGTCGGGCATGCCCTTGCGGTTGGCCTTATAGGCGTCGTCCGCCTGATGGCGGAACGTGGGCTCCCGTCGGTCGAAGGTCACGCATACGGCCTCCGGCTTTTCCTCGTCCAGCAGCTTCTGCAGCATGGTGATGAACCCGTAGATGGCGTTGGTGTGCAGCCCCTGCCGGGTGGTCAGCAGCCGCGCCTTGCCCACGCCGTAGTAGGCGCGGTTGACGATGCTGTTGCCGTCGAGAACCATCAGTTTCATACAAGAGCCTCCTAAATCACAGCTTTATCTGCGTAAATCGTACATAAATGCCGCATAAATACACATAAAAGACAGCTTATGGTCACATAAACGGCGCATTTTGTATACGCATTTTCCCGTTTTGTTCCTATTATACGCCATTTTTTCCCGCTGTACAACTGTTTGCTTGCCCCCGGCGGGATGAATTTCCGGCGCGGCCGTTTTCCGGCGCCGCAGGCATAAATTGTACCCAACGACGTTTTTTCAAATTGTCCGTTTGGGCGAATTCTCAGCCCCGCCGGTAGGCGGTGGGCAGCTGGCCGTACTGCTCCTTGAAGGCCGCGGTGAACTTGCTCTGGCTCTCGTAGCCCACCTGGCGGGCCACGTCGGCAATGCTGGCGTCGCTCTCCCGCAGCAGCTGCGCGGCCCGCTCCAGCCGGTGCTCCTTCAGGTGGGCGGCGATGGAGGTGCCGTAGACGTCCTTAAAGACCTCCTTCAGGGTGGTGGGGTTGATGGGATACAGGTGGCACAGCGCCTCTATGGTGATGCGCCTGTCCATGTGGGAGAGCAGGTAGTCGTGTATCTCCCGGATTAGCTGCACCTGCTCGGCCTCGGAGCGCCACTGGGGGCAGGCCACGTCCATGACCTGCTCGATCAGCTCGTGGAGCAGGCGGGACTGGGCGGTGTCGGCGGCGTGGTAATAGACCTCCTTGCCGTCGCGGCGGGTGACCAGCAGGCCGCTGCTGCGCAGGGTGCGCAGGTGGTGGGAGACGGCGGGGCTGGACATATCCAGCATGGCGGCGATGTTGACCACGCACTCCTCGCAGTGGCACAGCAGCCAGAAGATACGGATGCGGGTGGCGTCACCTAACTGCTTGAAAATGTTGGCCAAACTTGTGAAAGTGTCAGATTTTTCCAACAATTCGCGGATGACATCGGCGTGGGTGGGTTCCTCGCCGTGGTAGTGAGGAAGGGGCGTTTTTTCCATAAAAGGGCCTCCTTTTTCGCCCGAAAGGCAGAGGTTTTCGCCCGGTCGGCAGAGAGTGGCGCCGGGACGTTGACAACGGGCGGTACAGGCATTATACTACGACCAGAACGATTAAACAAGTGCTTAATTCTTGAAAACGGCACGGAAAGGATGCACTATGAAAAAGACGTACAATATCGAGGTAGATTGCGCCAATTGCGCCAATTTGATGGAGGAAGCTGCAACAAAAACGGAAGGTGTCGCCTCCGCCGTGGTGAACTTTATGACCCAAAAAATGATCGTGGAATTCGCCGAGGGCGCGGACGCGAAGGCCACGATGAAGGCGGTCCTGAAGGCCTGCAAGAAGGTGGAGCCGGACTGCGAGATCGAGCTGTAACGCGGAGAAGCGCCCCGTTTCGGGGCGTTTTTCGCTGTTGACTGTATTTAAGAAAATATGAGAATGTAATGGAAACACGGTAGAAAACGCATGAGAACGCGCTGGGACCAGCGCGGCAGCACAGGGGAGGACCGACCATGACGAAAAAACAGAAAAAAATGCTGGTCCGGATACTGATCGCGGCGGTGATGCTGGCGGCGCTGTACGTCATTCCGGTGACGGGGTGGCTGCGGCTGGCGCTGTATCTGGCGACGTATCTGGTCATCGGCTATGACATTTTGAAAAAGGCCGGGCAGGGCATCGCCAACGGACGGGTGTTCGACGAGAACTTTCTGATGGCGGTGGCCACGGTGGGCGCGTTCGCGCTGGCCATCTATGAAAAGAGCGGCGACTATAACGAGGCCATCGCCGTGATGCTGTTCTATCAGATCGGCGAGCTGTTCCAGAGCTACGCCGTGGGCAAGAGCCGGAAGAATATCAGCGCGCTGATGGACATCCGGCCGGACTACGCCAACATCGAGAAGGACGGCAAGCTGGAGCAGGTGGACCCGGACGAGGTGGCCATCGGCACCGTCATCGTGGTGCAGCCGGGAGAGAAGGTGCCCATCGACGGTATCGTCACCGAGGGCAGCTCTACATTAAATACCAGCGCCCTGACCGGCGAGAGTTTGCCCCGGGACGCCCGGGAGGGGGACGAGGTCATCAGCGGCTGCATCAACATGACTGGCGTGCTGAAGATCAAAACCACCAAGGCCTTTGGCGAGTCCACGGTGTCCAAGATACTGGAGCTGGTGGAGAATTCCAGCTCCCGGAAATCCCGCAGCGAGGACTTTATCGCCAAGTTCGCCCGCATTTACACACCGGTGGTGTGCTACAGCGCCCTGGCGCTGGCGGTGCTGCCGCCGGTGATCCGGCTGGTGGGCGGTATGGACGGCCAGTGGGAACAGTGGATCTACCGGGCGCTGACGTTCCTGGTGACCAGCTGCCCGTGCGCACTGGTGGTGAGCATCCCCCTGAGCTTCTTCGCCGGTATCGGCGGGGCCAGCCACGAGGGCATCCTTATTAAAGGCTCCAACTATCTGGAGACGCTGTCCCAGGTGAAAACGGTGGTGTTCGACAAGACCGGCACGCTGACCAAGGGCGTGTTCGAGGTGACGGCGGTACACCACAGCGAGATGGACGAGGTCAAGCTGCTGGAATACGCGGCGCTGGCGGAGTGCGCGTCCTCCCATCCCATCAGCAAGAGTTTGCAGAAGGCCTACGGCAAGGCCATCGACCGCAGCCGGGTGACGGACATCCAGGAGATCAGCGGCCACGGCGTCACCGCCGTGGTGGACGGACACACGGTGGCCGCGGGCAACAGCAAGCTGATGGTGCAGATGGGCATCGCATACCACGACTGCCACAGCGTGGGGACCATCATCCACATGGCGGTGGACGGGCAGTACGCGGGGCACATCGTCATCTCCGACGTGGTGAAGCCCAACGCAAAGGCGGCTATCGCCGCGCTGCATAAGGCCGGCGTGGAAAAGACCGTGATGCTCACCGGCGACGCCAAAAAGGTGGCCGACGCGGTGGCGGCGGAGCTGGGCGTGGACGAGGTACACAGCGAGCTGCTGCCCGGGGACAAGGTGGAGCAGGTGGAGCGGCTGCTGGGGAGCCAGACCGGCAAGGCGAAGCTGGCCTTCGTGGGCGACGGCATCAACGACGCGCCGGTGCTGAGCCGGGCGGACATCGGCATCGCCATGGGCGCCATGGGCAGCGACGCAGCTATCGAGGCGGCGGACATCGTGCTGATGGACGACGAGCCGCTGCAGATCGCCAAGGCCATCAAAATTTCCCGGAAGTGTATCGGCATCGTGTATCAGAACATCGTATTCGCCCTGGCGGTGAAGTTCGCGTGTCTGGTGCTGGTGGCCATCGGCGCGGCCAACATGTGGGCGGCCATTTTTGCCGACGTGGGCGTGATGGTGCTGGCGGTGCTGAACGCCATCCGCGCGCTGCGGGTGAAGGGGTTGTGACGCGTGGGCGCGTAAGTGCATACGGAAAGAGCAGACCGTCCGGGCCGAAAGGCCCGGACGGTTTTTGCAGGGGGGGAAGGGCGTATAGGGGGCGTTAAAAATAGTGGTGGATTTTCTGGTTTTTCCATAGTATAATGCGCGTGTAGTATCGGCGGAAAAAGCGAAATTTTGGCAGAAATGCAAAAATTGCACGCTTAATGCGATGCGATTCGCGGGGAGACGAGAATATCCCCGCGTTTGATACTTTGACCGAAAGCGGGACGTGCGCGGCACGGAACGGGAGGGGACAGCTCATGCGAAAAAAACGTATTTTGGCGCTGCTGCTGGCGCTGCTCAGCGCGGCGTCGCTGCTGGCCGGCTGCGGGACGCAGCAGAGCCAGGAGACGCTGCCGGTGATCACGGTGGGGTGCGACACCTACCCGCCCTTCAGCTATGTGGACGTAGACGGCAACATGACCGGCATCGACGTGGAGCTGGCCAGGGAGGCCTTCCGCCGGATGGGGTATCAGGCGGAGTTTACCGTGATCAACTGGGATGAGAAGAAGGCGCTGCTGCAGGCGGGGGAGATCGACTGCGTGTGGAGCAGCTTTACCATGGACGGGCGCGGGGACGAGTACCGGTGGGCCGGGCCGTATATGGAGAGCCACCAGGTGGTGGCGGTGGGCACCGACAGCGATATTTACACCCTGCAGGAGCTGGAGGGCAAGACCATCGCCGTGCAGTCCACCACCAAGCCGGAGGACATCCTGCGCGGCCACGACGGCACGCTGCCCCAGCTGCGGAAGGTGCTGTCCGTGCAGAAGCGGAACCTGATCTTCGTGCTGCTGAGCAAGGGGTATGTGGACGCGCTGGCGGCCCACGACACGGCCATACAGGAGTTCATGGAGGAGACGGGGCTGCAGTTCCGTATCCTGGAGGAGCCGCTGCAGACCGTGGGGCTGGGCGTGGCCTTTGACAAGGACGACACCCGCGGACTGGAGACGCAGCTGAACGACGTGCTGCGGGAGATGCGGGCGGACGGGATCACCGCGGAGGTCATCGGCAGGTATCTGCCGGATGCGGAGCGGTATCTGGGGGTCGGAGATGGAGAGTAAGAAGAAAACGATACAGTGGCGGCGGGTCCTGCCGCTGGAGATCATCGTGGGGCTGCTGCTGTTGGTGGGGACGTTCACCATCGCGTCCCAGGAGGACATTTCCACCGCAGAGCAGCGGCTGTTCAACATGGTGGAGTGCATCAAGGAGCAGTGCAACGCCAGCCAGCTGCGGGGATTGGCCTCGGAGGGCAAGAGCCTGCTGCGGATGACGGAGAGCGTGGAGCTGGTGCGCTGGCGCATGGTGCACGACACGCAGGCGGAGAAGGACCTGGTCAGCTATGCGGCGGACGCGTATGTGGACGGGCTGATCCTGCTGGACACCGAGGGAAACATCGTGCAGCAGAGCGGGCCGGAGGACTTTTCGGCGGAGGAACTGCTGGCACAGGTGAACTGGGACGCCCTGCTGGACGTGATCGGCTTTACGGAGAAGGTGTACGCGGTGCGCTTCGGCGAGGACGACGAGGCGCATGTGGATCTGGCGGCGGTGGGCCGCATGGACGCGCCGGGGGTGCTGGTGGGGTACTACCGGACCTCGGAGGAGTACGCCCATACGTTCAACAACTCCATCAGGATGCTGGCGGCCGGGTATGAGCCGGAGCATGACGGGACCATCGTCATCAGCAGCGGCGACAGGATCGTGGCGTCCAACAACGAGGAGTTGGTGGGCGGCAGCGTGGAGGACGTGCGCATCCTCAAGCGGGTGATGGAGCGGGGCAGCGGCAGCAAGCTGGTGTGCGCCAGCAGCGAGGGCAGCTCGGTGGGCCACGACTTCGGACTGATGGACAGGAGCCAGAGCTACAATATCTATGCCTACATGACCGAGCGGGAGGTGTTCAGCACCACGCCCAAGAATCTGCTGTGCACGCTGGTTATCTACTCGCTGGTGTTGGTGGCCATCCACATGCTGTGGTGGCGGGCCGAGCGGGGCTATCGGGAGAAGCAGGTGGCGGAGCAGAAGCGCTACACGGAGATGCTGCAGAGCAAGAACGAGCAGCTGCGGGAGGCGGTGGAGCAGGCCAGAAAGGCCAACGCCGCCAAGAGCAATTTCCTCTCCCGCATGAGCCACGACATCCGGACGCCGCTGAATGGCATCATCGGGCTGCTGAAGATCGACGAGGCGCACTATGACGACATGGCGCTGATACGGAACAACCACGAGAAGATGGAGGTGGCGGCCAACCACCTGCAGGCGCTGATCAACGACATATTGCAGATGAGCAAGCTGGAGGACGGGGCGGTGACGCTGACCCACGAGCGGCTGAGCCTGCTGACGCTGACCGAGGAGATCGTGACCATCGTGGGGGAGCGGGCCTCAGAGGCCGGGGTGTCCTGGGAGTTCGACCCGGCGTTCAAGCTGCCGTATCCGAACGTGTACGGCAGTCCGCTGCACCTGCGGCAGGTGTTTTTGAACATCTATTCCAACTGCATCAAGTACAACAAGGCGGGAGGAAGGATATGCAGCAGCGTGCGGTGCCTGGGGGTGGAGGACGGCGTGGTGACATACCGCTGGACCATCACCGACACCGGCATCGGCATGAGCCAGGAATACCTGGCGCATATCTTTGAGCCCTTTACCCAGGAGCGGGTGGACGCCCGCAGCGTGTACCACGGCACCGGGCTGGGCATGACCATCACCAAGGGACTGATCGACCAGATGGGCGGCACCATCGAGGTCAGCAGCAAGGAGGGCGAGGGCTCGAGCTTTGTGATCACGCTGCCCTTCCAGCTGGCGGAGGCGCCCGCGGAGGGCGCGGCGGCAGAGACGGAGACGGCCGGACAGGCCAGCATCCGGGGACTGCGGCTGCTGCTGGCGGAGGACAACGCGCTGAACGCTGAGATCGCCAAGGTGCTGCTGGAGGACGAGGGCGCGGAGATCACCGTGGCCGGAGACGGCCAGCAGGCGGTGACGCTGTTCAGCGAGAGCCCGGCGGGCACCTTCGACGCCATACTGATGGACGTGATGATGCCGGTGATGGACGGACTGACGGCCACGCGGACCATCCGGGCCATGGAGCGGCCGGATGCCGGGACCATACCCATCATCGCCCTGACGGCCAACGCGTTCGCGGAGGACGCGGAGGCGTGCTTCCGGGCGGGAATGAACGCCCACCTGGCCAAGCCGCTGGAGATCAAAAAGGTGGTGGCGGCCATCGCCGGATGCTGTGGCGGCGAGGGCCGGACGGAGATATAAAAAGCGGGCGGCGCCTGGGGGCGGCGCGCAAAGAGCGCAGAAAACAGAACCGCCGCAGGCGGAAAAAGCGACAAAAGAGGTGCTGGGCGTGAGCCTGAAAAAACAGATCCTGGTGGTGGAGGACAATTTCATCAACCGGGAGATACTGACGGGGATATTGGCGGAGCAGTACACGGTGCTGACGGCGGAGAACGGCCAGGAGGCGCTGGACCTGCTGCAGACGCGGAAGGACGATGTGGCGCTGATCCTGCTGGACGTGATGATGCCGGTGATGGACGGATATACGTTCCTGGAGCGGGCGAAGGCGGACGCGGAGCTGGCGCTGATACCGGTGATCGTGACCACCCAGAACGACAGCGAGGAGGACGAGATCGCCGCCCTGGAGCACGGGGCTACGGATTTCGCGCCCAAGCCCTACCGGCCGCAGATCATACTGCACCGGGTGGCCAGCCTGATCAGCCTGCGGGAAAACGCGGCTATGGTGAACCAGTTCCGGTACGACCGGCTGACGGGCGTGTACAGCAAGGCGTTCTTCTACCAGCAGGCCCAGGAGCTGATGCACCAGCACCCGGAGCGGGCGTATACCATCATCTGCTCCAATATCGAGAATTTCAAGCTGTACAACGACGTGTTCGGCGTGCCGGCCGGCGACCGGCTGCTGCAGGAGACGGCGGAGATGCTGCGGGAGCTGATGGGCGGGGACGGCCTGTGCGGACGCTACGGCGCGGACCGGTTCATGCTGCTGCGGAGCCAGGAGCGGCGCACGGCGGACTATGACCGCTTTGCGGCGGCGGGGGAGGCCAAGCTGGACCGGACCAAGAACACCGTGATGAAGTGGGGCGTGTACGAGGTCACGGACGCGGCGGTGTCGGTGGAGCAGATGTGCGACCGGGCGCTGCTGGCGGCGAACAGCATCCGGGGACGGTACAACACCCATGTGGCGGTGTATGACGACGCGCTGCGCAGCAAGCTGCTGCGGGAGCAGCGCATCACGGACTCCATGGAGGAGGGACTGCGCCAGGGGCAGTTCACCGTGTATTTCCAGCCAAAATTCAGCCTGGCGGACGACCGGCTGGCCGGGGCGGAGGCCCTGGTGCGCTGGGTGCATCCGGAGATGGGGTTCCTGTCGCCGGGGGAGTTCATCCCGCTGTTTGAGAAAAACGGATTTATCACGCAGATGGACATGTACGTCTGGGAGCAGGCCTGCGCCATGCTGCAGGACTGGCAGTCCCGGGGGCTGGCGGTGGTGCCGGTGTCGGTGAACGTGTCCAGGGCGGACATCTACCGGACAGACGTGCCGGAGGTGCTGCTGGGACTGGTGCGGCGGTACGGCGTGGAGCCGGCGCTGCTGCATCTGGAGATCACCGAGAGCGCCTATACCGAGGACCCGGGCCAGATCATCGACACGATGGGACGGCTGCGGGAGCTGGGCTTTATCATCGAGATGGACGACTTCGGCAGCGGGTATTCCTCGCTGAACATGCTGAACCAGATGCGGATAGACATCCTGAAGCTGGATATGAAGTTCATCCAGAGCGAGACGGCCAAGCCGCTGGACCAGGGGATACTGCGCTTCGTCGTGGAGCTGGCGCGCTGGATGAATCTGAGCGTGGTGGCGGAGGGCGTGGAGACCCGGGACCAGCTGGAGCATATCCGGGAGGCCGGGTGCGACTATGTGCAGGGGTATTTCTTTGCCAAGCCCATGCCCGGCGCGGAATTTGAGCGCTATCTGAGGGAGGAGCCGTCCCAGGCGATCAAGGGAAGGGCCGACGCGCTGGCGGCCCACAGCCTGCTGGTGGCGGACGAGGACGAGACGTACCGGAAGCTGGTGCGGGACACCTTTGCGGGGCAGTATCAGGTGCTGGAGGCCGCCAGCGGGGCGGAGGCCCTGGCGTGCATCGAGGCGCATGAGCGGGACGACACCTTTGTGGTGATCCTGAGCATGACGCTGCCGGAGCAGGGGGCGGAGACCGTGCTGCGGGCCGTGCAGGAGAGCCCCACGCTGTGGCGGGTGCCGGTGCTGGCCACCATGCCCCAGGAGGAGGCGCTGGAGACCAGGGCCCTGGAGCTGTCGGCGGACGATTTCCTGAAAAAGCCCCACACGCAGGAGGGACTGCGGAAGCGCCTCGGTCTGCTGGCCGGGTTCTCGGCCCATCAGGCCCGGGAGCGGGCGCTGCAGGACGAGGCGTGCCGCGACTATCTGACGGGGCTGCTGAACCGGCGGGGCTTCTACGCGGCCATCGACGCGCTGCGGCAGGAGGACCTGCCGGTGGCGCTGTATCTGTTCGATCTGGACGATCTGAAGCGGGTCAACGACGGGTACGGCCACGACAAGGGCGACGAGCTGCTGACGGCCTTTGGCGAGCTGCTGCGCAAGCGCACCAGAAACGGCGACATCCTGTGCCGTTACGGCGGGGACGAGTTCGTGGTGATCCTGCGGCGGGCCGCCGACCGGGCGATGGTGGAGAAGAAGGGCGCGGAGATCTGCGGCGGCATCGGGGAATACCCGCTGCCGGGCGGGCTGCACGCCAGTTGCTCCGCCGGAGCGGTGCTGTGCAAGCCCGGCGAGAGGCCCTCCGCCATGCTGCTGGAGCGGGCGGACAAGGCGCTGTACCGCGCCAAGCAGCAGGGTAAGGGCGTGTGCTGCCTGTGGGAGGAGCCGGAGCGGCCGTGAGCGCGCTGTGCAAGTGAAATAAGACACCCCCTGTTCCCGGAAGGGAGCAGGGGGTGGTGTTTTTGGGGGCGATGCAAAAAATATCCCCCTCCGGGGAGGAGGATGGGGTCAGGTCAGGTCGTCCAGCATCTGCGAGCCGGCGAAGTACTGCTCCAGCGCGTTCACCGCGGACTCGCGGCTGCACGTCACGTTGGCCTCTTCAAAATAGCCGTCCATGTACTTGGACTGGCCGGTCATCACATAGAGCCGCACCTGCTCCGTGAGCGCGTCGGAGCCCTGCTGCAGCTGGCGGGCGGCCTTTTCGCAGACGATGTACTGCTGGGTGGAGGACTCCATCACGCGGAGCCCCCGGAGGCCGCAGATGGAGAGAACGACGAACAGAACGGACAGCACCAGCGCCGCGATAAGGCTCTCGGTGCTGAAGCGCTTTATGTGGATCGCTTGTATAGGCAGACACCCCCCTGTGTCGACAGGTTTGCCCCACATTATAGTAAGGGCAGAGGCGCGAATCAAGAGGGGACGGTGAATTTTTTCGGGAAAAGAAATAATTTTCTGGAAGGATATGGCAGCTGCGCCGGCGGAGGCAAGGGGCCTGACGGCGCAAAAAAACCGAGGAAACGGTGTGTTTCCTCGGTTTTTCTGTTGGCGCAGTGGGAGGGATTCGAACCCTCGTGCCGCTTTTGACGACAACACGATTTCCAGTCGTGCTCGTTATGACCTCTTCGATACCACTGCATATTCGATTTTGCTGACAAACAGCATGGACTATTATACCAAAAATACGCGGTTTGTCAAGATGGAATTTTTGTAGGACAGTGTAAGGAGGAAAAAGCGGCTGTGAGTTTACATAAAGCAGCCAAGAGGGCGCGGGCGGGAGGCGTGTGGAGAAGAAGCGTTGAATTCGCGGAAACAGGCATGTATCAGGACGGAACAGGCCTTATGTACGGCGGGCGGCTTATGGTTGACATAACCAACAGCCGCCCGCGGGACAGGTCATTGCAGCTTGGCGCAGACCTCGTTCACGGCATCATCCAGGGCACAGGTCAGGCGGCGCATGGCCTTGCCAGCCTGGGTCTTGCGGAACTGGGGCGAGGGGCGGAGGGCGGTGTCCAGCAGGACGCCGGCGGCCACACCCACGGCCATTCCGCGCATAAAAGTGCCGAGCTTCATCGTTGATCACCCCTTTTGCGGTCTGGGAATAGTGTGCGCACCGGGCGCGGAAAAATGCAAAAAAGCGGGGCGGTGTTTCTTGCCAAACGGGGGCGGAATTGGTATAATCATTTGTAATGCATTTCGCGCCGGCGGCAGAGCGCTTGCCCCGCCGGCGAGACGGAGATCTGTAGTCCGGAAGGAGAAAACGATGTTTGACTTGGAATTACAGCGGCGCATCCGCGAGAGGAAAACGCCGCTGGCGCTGACGCTGGCGCCCGACGCGGCGAAGCTCAGCGATAAGCTGGTGAAGAATTTTACCGACATGTTCGGCGATACGCCCATGGCCACGGCGGAGGCGCTGCGGTATCACGGCACCACGCTGCTGGACGCGGCGGAGGGCAGGCTGCCGGCAGTGGTGCTGCGGGGCGAGGCGTACCTGAGCCACGGGATGATGGGCGCGGACGTGCTGGCCAACCTGGTCAGCGCCGCCCACGCCAAGGGACTGTACGTCATTCTGGATATGAACACCACCGCGCCCCTGTGCTGGAGCAGCTACGGCGCGGACGCCGTCACCGTGTGCCCCTACGGCGGCAGCGACTGCCTGGAGGCCGGGGACATGCTGGCCATTGCGGCGGTGCGGACGGGCAACGGCTCCGGCGGCCAGGTGCAGAGCCTGCTGGCCGGGGACCGGGCGCTGTGGCTGTCCCTGGCGGAGCAGATGGCCCGGCGGGGCGCGGCGCTGTCCGTGGCCACCGGGTACAGCCTGGACGTGAAGGACGTGCGCAGGGTCTGCCCCGGCACCTTCCTGCTGCTGCCGGACTGCGACGGCGAGAACGCGCTGCCGGCCTTTGACGATCTGGGCCACGGGGCGCTGCTGACAGACAGCGCATTGCAATACGCCGCCGATCCGGCGGAGGCCATCCAGGCCGGGATCAAGGCGCTGAAGCAGTGGGTGACGGTGGTATGACGAAGCTCTATCTCATCCGCCACGCGGAGGCGGAGGGCAACCTGTACCGCATCGCCCACGGACAGTACAACGGCTTGATCACCAGCTATCGGGGCTACCAGCAGATCGACGCCCTGCGGGAGCGGTTCCGGGACGTGGAGATCGACGCGGTGTATGCCAGCGACCTGTACCGGACGCAGATCACCGCCCGGGCCATCTGGCTGCCCAAGGCGCTGCCGCTGCAGCTGGAGCCGGCCTTCCGGGAGATCTGCATGGGGGAGTGGGAGGACCACCCCTGGCAGGAGCTGAACGTGAAATACCCGGAGGAGATGTATCATTTCAACCGGCGGGCCGACCTGTGGCGGATCCCCGGCGCGGAGACGGCCCAGCAGGTGGTGGACCGCTTTATCCCCGCCCTGGAGCGGGTGGCCCGGAAGCACGAGGGCGGCACCGTGGCGGTGTTTTCCCACGGCATGGCGCTGCGGACGGTGCTGGGCGTACTGCAGGGGCAGACGCTGGCGGAGGTGGGGCAGACGCCCCACGGCGACAACACCGCCGTGTCCCTGCTGGAATGGGACGGCAGCGCTTTCCGGGTGGTCTATCGGGACGACAACAGCCACCTGACGGAGCGGGGGCTGTCCACCTTCGCCAGGCAGAGCTGGTGGAAGGACAAGGGCATGGTGGAGTCCGGAGCGAGCTATGGGCCGCTGCCGGAGGACGCCCGCGAGGCCATGGGCGTGCCGGCGGGCAGCGCCGCCACCGGCGTGTGGTACGGCGACGCGCTGATCGGGGCCTTCGGCCTGTCCGATGCGGGCGACGCCCTGCGGCTGGACCAGTATTGGCTGGCGCCGGAGTGGCGCGGCCGCGGACTGGGCATCCCGCCCATGGGACAGGCCATCGACGCCTGTTTGCGGCAGGGGAAGGACACCCTGCGCCTGACCTGTCCGGACAAAAAGCTGCGGCTGTTCTTCGCCCGGCTGGGCTTCGTGCCCACGGCGGGGGACGACATGGAGAAGGACGTGCGCCGGGTGCTGCCGCCGCTGCCGGCGGCGTGGCAGCCGTAAGAGGGGAGACGTATCGCGATGGAAAAGGGAATTGAATTTCTCCCCGTCAGTCGGGAGGAGATGATCGACCGGGGCTGGTACTACTACGACTTTCTGGTGGTGACGGCGGACGGGTATATCGACCACCCCAGCTTCGGCACCACGCTGATCGCGCGGCTGCTGGAGAGCAAGGGCTATCGGGTGGCGCTGCTGGCGCAGCCGGACTGGCACTCGGCAGAGGCCTTTCGGGCCATGGGCAAGCCCCGCTACGGCGTGCTGATCGGCGGCGGGAATTTGGACTCCATGGTGGCCCACTACACCGTGGCCAAGCGGCGGCGGACCCGGGACCTGTACAGCGAGGGCGGGCAGATGGGCAAGCGCCCGGACCGGCCCACCATCGTCTATGCCAACCGGGCGCGGGAGGCCTTTCCGGACACGCCTATCATCATCGGCGGGCTGGAGGCGTCGCTGCGGCGGTTCGCCCACTACGACTACTGGGACGACCGGGTGCGGCGCAGCATCCTGTTTGACGCGCCGGCGGACCTGCTGGTCTATGGCATGGGCGAGAGCGCCACGGTGGAGATCGCCCGGCGGCTGGCCAGAAAAACGCCGCCTGCGGAGCTGACGGACATCCCCGGCACGGCCTATATCACCGATCAGGTGGGCGAGCTGCGGTTCCACCGGGCGGACGCGCCGGGCTACGAGGCCGTGTGCGCGGACAAGGCGGCCTATGCCCGGGCCACCAAGATCGAATACGACGAGCACGACCCCATCCGGGGCTGCGCGGTGGTGCAGCCCTGCGAGGGGCGGTATCTGGTGGTGAATCCACCGGCCCGGCCCCTGCGGCGGGAGGAGCTGGACGCCCTGTACGCCCTGCCCTACACCCGGCAGGTGCACCCCATGTACAAGGAGGGCATCCCCGCCATCGAGGAGGTGCAGTTCTCCATCACCCACAACCGGGGGTGCTTCGGCGGGTGCAATTTCTGCGCGCTGGCCTTCCACCAGGGGCGGATGGTCACCAGCCGGTCCATCGAGTCCGTGCTGGAGGAGGCGGAGCTGCTGACCCACGAGCCGGGGTTCAAGGGCTACATCCACGACGTGGGCGGCCCCAGCGCCAACTTCCGCCACACC
>ERZ827156.988-NODE-988-length-36840-cov-7.521164_pt1 | contig 36840 bp, 33 predicted proteins | sample MGYA00519919_ERZ827156 | MGnify/ENA primary metagenome ERZ827156 (study PRJEB31778, sample SAMEA3449269) | human gut metagenome | biome: human gut; feature: human-associated habitat; material: faeces | place: United Kingdom | collected 2010/2012 ...
GTGCTTCATAGTAGATATACCCAATCAAAGCACAATACAGCAGACGTTCCGCTTTCGTCCAGAAATCCTCATTGGACTTTTCGCCTTCGCCTTTCGTATTCACCATAATGGTATTTACCAGTTTCAGAATATCTTTTTCCGAACGAATATAATGGAATGGATTGTAGTGCATACTTTTTGCAAAGTTAATCGTATTCAGCACTTTAATTTTATACGGTGACATGATTACTCTGCCATGTTTATCACGCATAATTTTTCCGTTCTTATCCTTCTTCGGTGTTCCCCTTGCCAGCATTTTACCGCATTCTACAATGATGGTTCCCTTGGGGTCGGTGACCACGAAACTCACATTATCCGGCATTTGCATAAGCTGTGGTTTTACATAGAATCTGGTCTTACCGCTACCTGAGCCTCCGATCACGATTACGTTCTTGTTTCTGGCATACTTGGGTTTCTTCGGTCGGCTGTTCATCGTCAACCGTTCTGTCTGTGTCAGTAAGATATTATTCTCGAAGACCGGATCAATAAAGGGTGCTATGTCTTTTTCATTTCCCCAACGTGCAGAACCATATTCTTCACCCTGTCGGAACTTTTTTCCATTTTTGCCCTTAAAATATACGACTCCCCATATGCTGACTGCTGCAACTGTACCTACAACCAGACTTTTCAGTTGAAAGCATGGACGCCAGTCCTTAAAAGCCAGAGGATAATTCGTAAGCAGAACAACAAGTCTGTCTATCACGGTGCTGCCCCGGCAATACTGATACAGCCAGGTAAATTTACCTGCCACATAGAACACAATCACATATGGCAGATACAGCAAAACCTTCTTCGCTTTCTCCATATTGGGCGGACGTACCTGGAATCCTTTGAGTTTCTTCTTTAAATTTTTTATTCCAATCATAACGTCGGCTCCTTCTGTTTCTCTTTTGTTTTTTCCCGCTCTCGCTGCTTGTCCTGGCTTCTGGCAGTAATCGCTTCCTGTAATTTCTTTCTGACAGACGGCTTTTTCGCTTTATTCAGTGTCTTTCCAGTAAACTCCCGAAATGCTGCTGTCATTACATCCACGTCCCTTGCTTTAAAAAAGACAAAGTATCTGGGTGGATCTACGGACTTATCACGCTTCAGGCTAAAATCAATGCCATATTTCTTCGCCACTTTCTCAAAAGCCTTGATATTATTATCCGTGATCTCAATATTGGAAAGCTGTACGTTCTGCTGTGCCAGCTTCTTCATGCTCTGCTTTCCATGGTATTCTTTATCCGGCGGTCCTTTTGTCTGCTGCTGTTTTCTTGATCTTTCCACCTTTTCTTTTTCCATTGCAGCCAGGAATCTTATCATTGCCTGTTTTAATAAGCGAACTGTTACTTTGCCACCGGTAATACACAATGATACCGTTTTCTCATTTACCTCCTCCTGCACCTGAATCACTTCCTTTCCGTAAAATCATATATTTCCTTCATACATATCGTGCTGTACCAGAGATGAATAATAATTGCTGATCGTTAATGGTGCATTATACAATACTGCCAGCAAATATTGCCTCATGTTCAATACCTTACTGGTATTTTCCTTCATACAGTGAAGAACAAATCGCATATGTTCTGAATCCAATTTCAGAAACTGACTTTTTACAACGGAAAGTGGTTTTCTGTCTCCTCCAATCCGTATAAATTCCTGTTCCGAGCACACCACATCTACCATCAGACCGACAATTTCATCCAACATCTGCTGGTTAAACTCATCTACAATATAGGCATAGCCAATATTCTCTTTAATAATCTGCTGATAGGCACTACGCTCTGCCTCTTTTCTTTTCATTTCACTGCTATCCGAATAGAATGAATGATACTCTGTATCGTTATTCTCAGTATTACTATCCTCTATATCATTACCTGGCAATTTGCACCTGTCTGTGTCGGTCATTTCTGCCTTTCCTGACAGGTCATTTTGACCGTACTGCAAGTTTCCCTTTAACCTGTCTGGTGATACACATTTTTTTACATAAATTCTATCGGGATTTCCTAATCCCTGCCTGACTCTTGTAATCAACCCGATTCCTTTTCTGTCATCCAGTTCTTTTAACAGGCACCGGACTTTTTTCACTCCACATCCCATAAGTCCTGAAATCTGTTCCTGTGAAAAATAGATATATACTTTGCCCTCTGCATCCAGCCATCGGTTCTTCATAGATAACTGCATACGGTCAAGCAATAATCCATACAGCAATTTTGCCTCACAGGATAAGTTTCCAAATACCGGGCTTACAAAAAGAATCTTAGGAATCCGGTAGAACGTGTACTGCTCAGCTTCCTCCCCATAATGATATGGAAAGGCATATGTACGATTATCCAGACTTCTTCTCTCTCTGTTCTTTTAATATTTTCGCCATGCAATAGCCAATGCAGGGACTTTTCCCATATGGGCAGCCTTTACATGGAACCCAGTAGCGATGAAGCGGATCTGGGTCAGGCGGCTTCTCCGGAAGCTGATAAAAACATCTCATCTGCCTGCATTCTTTCTTCTTCTCATTCCAAAAGTAACAGTATTCACAGGACTTCGGCTTGTCTTCTGCATATCTAATCATCGTCTCCTTCCTGCTCCCTTCTTTTACTCATTCGTTCCAACATCTGATCCTCCTGTGATGCCACTCTCAGACAGCAGTACATTACAAAATTAACCGTTGAAATAACCGCTACTCCTGCAATAATCAATATCTGTTTCAAAATACATTCCCCTTTCATTTTTTCTTAGTATTAGCAAAAAGAGGGCATTTATGAATCAATTCTGTCCATAAATGCCCTCCTGGTCAAAGGTTTCTTATTTCTTTTTTCTCACTACCCACACTGCTGATACTGCACCTGCCATACCTGCTACTGCAAGCAGAATCCAAAGAAGCATGTGTGTATCATCACCTGTTTTCGGTGTATCTGTTACCTGTGTGGTTGGGGTTTCCGGCACTGGTGTTTCTGTTGGTTTTGTTTCATCTTTCATAACTACTTTCTGGATTTCCCCAGTATCTTCAACTGTAAACTTCACGTCTTCAGCTATCAGATAACCATCAGGGGCAGATTCTTCCCGAAGTGTATACTCCCCAATCGGAAGCATTTCAATGTAATGCGGTTTCTCCTCAGAAGTCCAGCTCTCTACCGTTTTACCGTCTTTGTCGAGAATTATCAGTTTTGCTCCTGGCAGTTCTTTACCGGAAATATCCGTCTTAGAGATTTCTACCTTCGTCACATCATCTTTCATTTCAATTTTCTGCGGTTTTGCAGTATCTTCAATGGTAAAGGTAATGCTTTCTGCTGTTACATAACCGTCTGCCGGTTTTGTTTCAGTCAGAGTATATTTGCGTCCTACTACCAGCTCTTTGATGATATGAGCTTCTTTACCGGAAGTCCAGGAATCTACCACCTTACCATCTTCATCAGTTACCTGAAGTTTTGCCCCTTCCAGTTCTTTTCCATCTGTCAGAGATGTCTTGGTAACTTCAATTACAGTAGGCTCGTCCTCAAAAGTAAAGGAATATGTTACTTTTTCCTTGTCTGCACCTTCATATTCGAACTTAAACTCCTGTACTTCATCTGTTGTTGCAAAACCAGGTGCCGGAGTGGTTTCTTTGATATAATACTCAAAGCCAATCGGCAGATCTGCCGTAAATGTCAATTTACCCTCTTTATCAGTTGCAAGTTCTTCAATCACAGAATCCGCTTTCAGAATCACCTTTCCATCAGCACCTGTAATATCATTTTTCGCACAAAGAGCAAACACAGCCCCTTCCAGCACTCGATCAGAATCTTTCTCTTTTTTCACAACTTCTACCTCAGCTTTCTGGCGATTGTTCTGCCAGTCAGCAGAGTAAGTTACTTCTGCAGTATCCTGATCTCTGTATGTCAGATCAATTTCTCTTGCCTTATCATCAAGGACAAAACCATCCACCGTAGCTTTCTCTTTTACATAATACTTGCCAAGCGGAAGTCCTGATACTTTGGCAACTCCGGTATCATCCGTCATAATGGTTGCTACCAGTTCATCTTTTTTGTAGTAATCCTCACTTTCTCCATCAGCCGCTTTCACGTCTTCCAGTGCATAAACTTCAAACGTAACGTCTTTCAAATTTCCTGTCACATATTGGAATAAATGACTGATCCAGCCACCCACAGAATCCAGTGGGGTCACTTTATCCAGGAACTCTCCATTTTTATTAATAAGAATTGTTCCTGTTGGCACATCATCTTTCATTTCCACCTTCTGGATTTCTCCGGTATCCTCGATAGTAAAAGTAATTTCTTCTGCTTTCAGATACCCATACGGAGCCAGTTCTTCCCGAAGTGTATAGGTTTCTCCTACGGCCAGACGTTCAATCAGATGTTTCTCACCCTTCACAGATTTCCATGTGTCAACTACATTTCCATCCTTATCCAGCACAGTAAGTGTCGCACCAGATAACTCTACTCCTGTCGTAAGATCAGACTTGGAAACCTCAATTTTTGTCGGCTGATTCTTAAATACAGAAGCAACCTGTACAACTTTTACTTCCTGTCCCTGATATTCAGCTTTCACTTCAATCACTTCATCAGAAGATACATAGCCATTCGGTGCTGCCAGTTCTTTGATATAATACTCTCCAAATGGCAGATCCTGTGTAAATACAGCCTTTCCATTCTCATCGGAAATTGCGGTTCCAATCAGTGTATCAGCCTTCACGATCACTGTTCCGTGAGCTTCTATATCTGCTTTTGCATACAGTCCAAATTCTGCTCCTGAAACTGGTGCTTCGTTATCCGCATCCTGCTTAACCACTGAAATTTCCACTTTCTGACGTTCATTATCGAATGTGGCTGTCTGTTCGATCACTGGTGTTTCCTGATTTTTATAAGAGAATGTAATTGTCTGTGCTTCGCTATTTAAAACAAAGCCTTCCGGAGCAGTTGTTTCTACGACTTTGTAACTTCCAAGTGGCAGATTTTTAATGACTGCTTTTCCCTCTTTATCTGTCGTAACCGTTTTTACCAGTGTACCTGCTGCATATTCCAGAATACGGTTTCCATTATCGTCTTTCTGGAAATCTGCGGTATAAATGTTCTCTGCTGCATAAACTTCAAACTCTGCTCCTTCCAGATTTTCTGTCTGATATGTAAAATCATCTTCAAATCTATCCAGAACTTCGCCTTTCTTCACGATAGTCAGTTCTCCCTTAACCGGATGATTCTCATAAATCACTTCGATGATCACATCCCCGGAAGTTCCTTCCATCTGATATGCAGTGTTGGAATCCACTGTTACCTCATAGTAATTTTCGTTCAGCGTATAGCCAAACGGTGCATTTACCTCCTCAATACGGTACTTTCCAATTTTCAGATTCTGCGGAAGAATCAAATATCCCTGCTCATCTGTAAAATAAGACTTATGTTTCACCGTAGTCGGATAAGTGGTAACCTGTTCTACATACTTCTTATTATCCAGATCATAGATCTTGAACTCTGTATTTTTCTGTAAAACTGGCTTTTTCGTCTCATCATCCTGTTTGATAATCTTCAGTTTTGCTTCAAATTCATCATCCAGAAGTACACGCCATGTCTGCGGTGTGTTTGGATGATTTTCTGTAATGCGAACTGTAAAATCATCTACCGGAGTATAATTATGCGGTGTCGTTGTTTCCCGTACAATATAAGTTCCATACGGAAGTGCAATACTACAAGCATATCCTTTTTCGTCTGTAAAGATTTCTGTTGCACCATTTTCTCCAATTACAACCGGCGTAGCGAAATCAAAATCATAACTTCCGTCCGCTTTCTTTGTCAGAGAAGACTCCAGATAAGCACTGAATCCTGCTCCTGCCAAAAGATCAGCGTCTGTCTTGCCATTGTTGACTGCCTTAATAATCTGGAATGGCTGTTTGATTACCTGTTCCAGTGAAGTACAATCACGTTTGACCTCAGCAACCAGATCCCCTTCATAGTTGCAAACCAGGTCATACTCATTTTCATCTGCCAGATAGCCAACAGATGGGCTAATCTCCTTCACAAAGTAATTTCCCAGGTACAGATTATCCACAGAAGCCTGTCCATTCTTATCCGTAGTCAGTGTAGCAACCTGTTCTCCTGCTTTGTAGATTACACCAGTCGCACCGTCCGGATGAACAATATCATTACGGGCATACAGTCCATATACTGCTTTTTCCAGTGTTGCGTCTCCCTGTGCAACTGCCTGTTTCGTCTCAGCGTCTCTCTTTTCCAGAGTAATTTTAGCTTTGACTCTCTCATTCATAAACGTATGTGTAAATGAAACTTTAGGCTCATTATCATTGGTATACGCAAATTTGAACGTATACACATCTTTTGAATTTCTCAGATATTTCTCCGGCGCCTGTTCTTCTTTCACTACATAAGAAAATCCAATCGGCAGATCTGCGGTAAATGCTGCTTTTCCGTCTGTTCCAGTTGTCGCTTTTTCAATCAGCGTTCCTTTCTTCACAATTACTGTTCCATCTGCATTCGTAATGTCACTGCCAGCATACAGAGCAAAGATTCCTCCGGATAACGGATTTTCTGTATCGCTATCCTTTTTCACAACACTCACATCTGCTTTCTGTCTGTCATTTGTAAATGTCACATCGGAAAATACAACTTCCACGTTCTGTCCTGCATAGGAAAGCGTTACTTCTTTTTCTTCTCCTGCATTGTAGAAGTTCTCCGGTGCCTGCATTTCCTTTACAACATAAGTTCCAAGATGCAGATTTTTCAGAACACAGGCTCCGTTTTCATCCGTGGACAGATTTTCTTTTACCAGATCACCCTTACTGTAAATCTTCGCACCATAAGCAGATATAATATCCGCTCCGGCATATACATTGTATACTGCACCTTTCTGGCGTCTGTTTTCATACTTAAATGCAACACCACTGTCACTGACATCTGCACCAACAAGAACCTGACCTTCTTTATACACTGTCAGTTCTCCAAGCTGCTCCTTGTCCGGTACTGTTGTAGTCGTAGTCTTGCTTGCTACTAGCTTCACATTGTAAGCTGTCGTATTAAGTACATAGCCTTTCGGTGCTGTGATTTCTTTCATATATACTGTGTCCTGTGTCTTCACAATTGTTGCGGAAGACTTTCCGTTACTGTCCGTTGCTGGCATTGTTGCAATCAGATTTTTGCAATCCGGATCACTGTAAATGCCAAATACAGCACCAGCAAGATTTACATCTGCTGTGGAATCTTTCTTCACAACTTCTACGGTTGCCAGTTCAATCCAGGATACTTTGAAGTCCACATACTTTTCATCATCCACGCCTTCTCCAAATACCAGTGCCAGATCCTGGGTTCCAGATCCTGTGGTAATCTTATAAGCAGAATAATCTTTTGTAATGCTTCCCTTCATGGTAGATGACCAGCTCTCTGCCACATCACTCACCTGTGTCAGTGGTGCAGACAGATAAAACTTTGTACCACCACAGATTTCAACGCTTTCTCCGGCTTTACTTGTTTTCCCTGTTGTCAGGTTATGAAGCTGTACACCTGCAGGAAGTTTCATAGTAATTGTCTGTAATGCATCTGCCTTAAACGTTATATCCTTTGTTCTTTGACTGTTACCATCTACATAGGCTTTTACGTTTGCATCTGAAAAAGACATTGCCACTGATGGAATATCCGGTTGAGAAACACAATAATTATAAAGTTTCTTTGCAAGATTCTGTGCAGTGCTGTTTGCACCTGAAAAAGCGTCCCCACTACCATTTGCATAAGATGCTGCGAGGTGTACCAGAATAAATCTGGCTCCGGCACTTAAATTTCCATATCCATTCTCTTCTGTAAAGAATCCATCATATCCAGATGCCTTTGTACCGTAATAACATACTTTCGCAAGTGCCTTGCCATCTCCAACCTTATTGATCGTGTACGTTCCAGTACCAGGTCCCGGCTTGGATGGCTGTACACAGTATGCTGTGGCAGATACATTACCAAATTTCACAGTATACTGATAAGTAAGGTAACTACCATATCCATAATCTGCGTAACGATACATGGTTCCCCTTGTAACAGAAACCTGCTGTGAACTTCTTGCATTTCCTGCTGAAGCCATAAAGGTTATAGTTTCTCCTGCATCCATTGCATACAGATCAATTCCGTTACTTTCTGCCTGTTCTAATGCTTCAGAAACAGTCAGACCAGTTTCAGAATCCGTCGTATTCTCTGTTTCCCGGTGCGAATCAGAATCATCGTCACTCAGCTCCATATCTCCTGTATTGCCATTATCATCAACTACAATCTCAGAAGACCTTTCTGACTGCTGCTCTGTTTCCGGTTCTTTCACTGTGATATTTCTGCTGATTCTATAAGATGGATGTCCGCTAACTGGCTCCACAGCATACACCGCCTTATAGGTATCCGGTGCATGAGTGTCAAAATCCGCACCATCTTCGTTCTTTGCCTCATGGAATAAGATTTTCATTTTACTTTCATCTACCCCTTCAATACCGGACAGATCAACTTCCACCTCAAATTCCTGTCCATAGGCAAGTTCAATATCATTTGCAGTTACAATTTCATCTGAATCAAGTAAATCCTGGACATCTTTTAATTCCGGATACTGCTGCTCAAACGGTATTTCTTCCGGTTCTAATTCCGATGCAGAAACAGCTACTGGCTGAACGATTACAGACGCTAACGTGGCAACTGCCATGACTCCTGATAAGAATCTTTTGAACTTCATTTTCATTTTGACTTAATCCTCTCTTTCTTCACCTATTATCGTTTTTCTTTTCAGCAGGTCTGTACCTGCACTATTCAATCATTGGAACCACCTCCCGATGTTTTTGTTACTGATTACCTATACATTTCTGAAAAGATAACAGCACATGCATATGGCGGCACCTGCACGAAGCGAAGCACCGCCACATGGTATCTGCTGTCATCTCCATCAAATGGAAATAACAGTTTTATAAGGATCAAGCATTTAAGCCGCAAGAGGTAATTCGTAATCTTTCCTGCAAAGGGTGCCTCCCATCTGTATTCCCTCACGTTTTCACCGGATTCCGCCGCAAGAATGCGTAGCTGAAAAATTCCGGGTATCCTCTCGCTGCTGGTATGAAATTGTCAAGGTACAAGTCCGGGTTTTTCTTTCTGAAGAATTAACCCTTCACCTATAAAGCCCGGCAGAGGGGTTTTACCAACCCCCTCTCGCAAACTTTTTTATTTTTTTCTCAAATTCTTTTTCTTATCGGTTTCGGAATCTGCTGTCAGACTTGCACTAAGTCTTGCAAGTGCCTTCTTCCTTCTGTTGTTGACTGCTGCTGAACTAATACCATGAATCTCTGCATATTCCTGAAAGGTCTGGTGTTCGAAATAAAGCGCATAAACAAGTTCTCTCTGATTTGATGTCAGCATATTCATCATGTTTTCTGTCATCATCTGCTGAATAATCATTTCTTCCATATCCTCGGCTGCCGTTTCACATAACTGCATTTCTTCCATAGCAGAAGATAAAGAAACACAATGTTTCTGATTGCGACTGTCCAGATTGATACTCAGGCGATCTTCTCCATGAAGAAGGAAACGCAGATACCATTCCACTTCTTCAAAATAGGATTCATCCAGGTCACATCCATAACTACTTCCAGCCACAGATGAATAGCGGTAGCCGGAAATATCTTCGATTGGAAATACCGTTATCCGACTCATTGCCTCATAAACTACATATCCATTCTTATAAACCGTGATCGTAACCAGATCGGTATCGCTCTTTATTACTTTCTGAGCAATAACCGGAGCCTTACCCTCTCGTAAACTTTTAGGAGTCGGCTTCTTTGCGCCTTTCTTCGGGGACTCTATCATTTCTTTTAATTTTCTGAGTGTCAGCATGACAACCACCTTTCTGCCTTTCGGCACCGGGCTGTCAGCAGACAAAAAAAGCAGCAAAAAAAGACTCCGATTTGCCCGGTTTTTTTTATACCGAGCGACTTGCGAAGCCTCTCCTTGCTGCTTTATGTATCAATCAGCTATACAGGCAAAGCCTGTCAGCAGATTAATCAGCGTTCATATTGTCTCTTACTGCTTGTGTCGCAGTATTTTCAGAGCTATCAGCTTTTTCATCCAAAAGGAAACTAAAATCTCCCATTGAATCGTAGGGCTGATGTCTGATAAATTCTAAGTATTCATCTCTGGTCATTGCTTGTACCTCCTCTCTTGTGATGGTCTAATCTTAGCAAATAACCAGACCTCCAATCGGACATCCTTGTACGAATTGAAATTTATGACCGGACATATATGTCCGGTTGATTTTGGACATAAAAAAAACGATCATTCTCCTTTTTATTGAATGACCGCTTAACTTATCTTTTGCTTCATTATTCTTATCATTTTTAATGAACTCTCCATTTGGTTCGCATAATTCTCTTTTAATTCCTCATCTTCCATATTTATTATTTCAGTAGCATACGATACAATTCTCCTCCCAGCTTCACTAAATCTTAGCTTCGAACTTTCAACTATTACATTCTCAATTTGCTCCTGCTTGTATTCGCTGCCTTTTTTTATGATGTTATCTATATAATCCGAATCTTCTTCAAATTCTTCATCTGGTATCAATTCTTCCGTTGACACCTGCATCAGCTTTGCCAGACGCCTAATCTGCGATGACGAAAACTCATATGTACATTCTATACAGATACGCCTATAATGCCTATCACCTTTCAGACCTAGCATCATTGCCAGATCTACCTGTGATAAGCCTGCTTTTTTACGCCATTTTTCTATTTCCTGTCCTATTTGTTGTTGAGTTCGCCCTGCACAGTCAGACGCCATTATAACCACCACCCTTCTGGTCAGATTTTGTGTATTATATTCCTGCAAATGAAGACAATTATAGCCGGACGAAATGATTAACATTTCTATTCCGGCTATCTTATACATAAAATCCGTTCCAGAAAAAGTGGTACTTACGTTTTAAGACTTTTATCCTGTACTATCTCCGCAGAATGCTTTACCTGCGTTTATCGTCAACACGTAACTGTCATCTGCCAAGTTCTTTCTCAGCAGAGACTTTCCCCCAACTGCCATTATCATTTCGTTATTTACCGTTATATAATTTTCAAGTATATCTTTTCTTGAAACAGTTACTCCCACAACGCTGATAACAATCTGGTCACTGGTTATCATACGCACCGTTTCTTTTATCGCATTTTTATCCATAGTAATTTCTCGCATTCTTTTCGCCTCTCCAGCCACTATACTCGCTGGAAATTGTTCTTATTTTACATATTTTTCATACAAATTTAATATATCTATTGTAAAAAAACCTTGACTGGTTTTTCTATGCATGATATACTAATACACGTTGTATTTGACAACTTTTTCTACATATTCCCCCAAATAGAGGAAAATAGAATCTGGGTTGAAGGTTCAGATTTAAAGTTACTCAATAGAAGGGCATTCGTATTTGAGCCTCAACTAATGTTATGTACAACATGATATAGTACCGATAAAAGCCGACACCAATCCTATTATTTCCAAGTGCCAATTGGATATAGACCAGTAGGATGATGTCGATTTTGTCTGTCTAAGCGTTTTTAGATCTACTCTCGTGCCAAGGGAGTAGGTCTTTTACATTATAGCATTACTACCATTTATTGTCAATATGCACTATAGCAAATGCGTTATGGTGTCTTTTTTTGTGCAATTTGCATTATTTTTCATGTTAATGAATTAACATTGCAGTCACTTTGCTTTTGAATGTTTTTTTGTGCAATATTTTGCGCATTTTATTATTTCATTCTTTTTCTGTGTGTGTTATTATGAATTTAATTAGTAACCTTCTCTCAGAAAGGAGTCCTGTTCTATGAATAATCAAGAGATTCTTCGACAAATTGTTGATTATATAAAATCGGTTATGGATGAACGATCATTGTCATCTCGTGATTTAGCCAAAATCTGCGCCGAAAAAGCAGGAAAAATGTCCCCACGAACCATCGACTATATGTTTAAAGCTCCTTCCTCTACTACAATTTCTACACTATTAAAAATATGCGATGGCTTAGACCTTAACCTTACAGCTATCTTGCACTCTATCGAGATAGCCAAAACTGCTTCCGAGAAAAATCAGCAAAAACTTATTTATGATATAAGCAATCCCGCCTACTATGGATATACTGGTAAATACCATGTGTTCTTTCTGTCTACTGCGGCTAATTCTGAAGAATATCAAGATAAGCCTCTTACACATGGAATTCTTCAGCTTGGAGACATATATGGTACTAATGAATGTTCTGCTATACTGGACTTAGATTCCGGTGACTTAACTCCTGAAGGAGAACCTTTTTCCAAACATTATGAAGGAACATTAGTCTATTCATCTACCAAAATGATCTTCTGCCAGTTGGCTTGTAACCGCTACGGAGATATGTGGTCCCTTGTTTTTGATCATGGAGATTTGAATAATAAAGATTTGGCATGTATTGTTGGCTGTGCAGCGACATCATCTTCTGGTCGAATCCGTTATCCAGCAATACATCGATTCTGTCTATGTAATGTAGAACAGTATCCTACCATAGATTCTGCCACTCAGGAACTTATTCAGGGTATTCTAAGATTGCAAAACAACAGAATTATTATAAAAAAAGCCCAAATAGATGAGTTTTTTAACAGAACTGATATTGATCCGGCCTTTAAAGTCAATCTACAAAATCATTTAAATATTGCAAAAGACTACTACTCAATTGACAAATCAGCATTAACTACTGATTTAGATTTTTCTGTTTATGCAGAATGTATCGCTAAATTGTGCAATGTGTCCGAATTAGAACGAACATACCACATTCGTCATAACGATGATCGAATGTTATCAAGTATTCTGAAAAATCCACATTCTTAGCTTATAAAAAAGGAGCCAGGAACATTCACTTCTCTGTGTAAATGTTTCTGACTCCTATTAGTCCTTCGCTTAATACCAATTTATCAAACGGTCACAATATTCTTTTTTACTTCATATACAGTTAAAGTTCCGTCTTTCTTGCGTCTCACTTCTGCATTATTTCCTCGGTCTGTAATCGTACTGATTACATCCAGCAAGTATAATGCTCTCTCTGTCTGTCCCACTAAATCTGTACTCTTTTGTTCGCCAATCTTTTTCAAATCTGATCTCATCTCCAGTCCTCCAAGCAATATAATATCACTCAAACGGATAAGGGAAAGAAAACCGCTGATGAGTTTCTGATAAGCCATCCCGAAACAGTACTTGACTGTTGCTTACCATATAGATTCTATCCAAAGGATCAGTGCTGACCTCCTGTTTCCTTCTGACATTTATGATTATACTATCAGAACATATGTTCGTCAATCCCTAATTTTATTTTTCATAAAAAAATTGATTATCATGCTTCCGATCATGCACCCAAGTCCATTATGAATCATATCATCCCATTCGAATAATCCACGCATAGATACCAACTGACTGGTTTCTATTACTGCTGATACCAAAACTCCAAACAATAATGCCCGATACCATTTCACTTTATGTTTTGCAATTATTGGTAATAATGCTCCGGCCGGAAGCAGCAATATACAGTTCAATAAATTTTCTTTTAGCAATTCCCAGTCTTTGTATTTAAAAATTGCCTTCCATGACCAGAATGGTATCAATTCATACTGACGAATAGTACTTGTTCTTGTAAATACCGTAGAGCCAAACACAATTCCAAGAAATATTACCATCATCACAACAGCCATTGCCTGCATTATATTAATCTTTTTTCTACATGCACATCCTGCTACCACAATAACTGTCAAAAGCAGCAATACACTGAATGCCAATATCTCATATTTTGACCACTTTTTATTATACGTTGTCCATATCTGGTAAATATCCATTCTATTACCCTTCTGTTTCAATCAGACCAAACCGACAAAATACCGAGTATAGATAACTCGCTCCAAATACCTTTAATTTCTTCGGTCCGTTTACATTTCCCTTCATATCCATCGTTTCTTTCAGAGCAATATTTACACTGCTTCTGGTTATTGATTTCTTTTTCCGATCAATCAGGATTTCATTTCCATTGACCGTATAATGAAATCTTAATCCCTTTACAGTCGTAAAAGAATATCCTGAAAACAATTTTAACGTCTCCCACAAATACTTTTCCAGTAATTCCATTGATTTATCCATGCAGCAATGCAATTTTTCAACTGCCTGCTTTCTTTTCCGGTACAATCTACACCTCTCTGCATACAGGCTTAATTCATCTGCATTGTATATCATTTTTGTATACGGCAAATAGGAATGAACCGACGATCTGCTCAAGCCAGTCCCCTGCATAATCTCTGAAATATTTTTTCCATTTTTCCATAACGAAATAACCTGCTCACTAACCTCAGTATGATACACACCCGCCGTAATTAATATTTTGCGTGTTTTCATTAAGGTAATGCTGAACTGTTCTGATATTTGCCGTAATGAATTTGCTGATCCACCGCCTGCTCCAGACATATATGCTTCAACAATACAGTTTGTAAACTGCTCCATTATCTTTTCCGAATCATATTCTGGTTTCTTTTTTGGTCTTCCCATTTTCGTGTCAATCCAATCAAATTGTACTAATACTCTGGGCTGGCATCTATTTCTACGCCAACCCAGAGTGCTAATTTCAAGTATTTTTATTCTACAGTCACACTCTTTGCCAGATTTCTCGGCTTGTCTACATCCAGACCTTTCGCCACACTGACATAATATCCCATTAACTGCAACGGAATCACTGCAAGGCTTCCTACGAAATGCTCATCAATTTTGGGAACATATACTGCAAAGTTTACCTGATCTTCAATCTCATATTTTCCATACGTTGTTAATCCCATCAGATATGCTCCACGACTTTTGCACTCCAACATGTTACTAATCGTTTTCTCATAAAGGTCACTTTGCGTTAATACACCAATTACCAAAGTTCCCGGTTCTATCAGGCTGATTGTACCATGTTTTAACTCTCCTGCTGCATATGCTTCCGAATGAATGTATGAAATTTCCTTTAACTTCAAACTTCCTTCCAGAGAAATCGCATAGTCAATCCCTCTGCCAACAAAGAATACATCATGGGCATTTGCATATTTTGCAGCAAACCATTGAAGTCTTTCCTTATCCTGCAATATTTTCTGAATTTTGTCTGGAATTGTCAATAACTCAGAAAGATAATTGCTGTACTGTTCTTCTGTAATCATATTTCTGACTTTTGCAAACTGAACAGCCAGACAATACATTGCTGCAAGCTGAGCACTATAAGCCTTTGTTGTTGCTACCGATATTTCCGGCCCGGCAAGTGTATAGAATACTTTATCTGCTTCACGTGCAATACTGCTGCCAACAACATTCACAACTGCCAACGTTGTGATTCCTTTTTCCTTTACCAGACGTAACGCAGCCAACGTATCTGCAGTCTCTCCGGACTGACTGATTACTATAACCAGAGAGTTTTTATTTAATGACATTCTTCTATATCTAAACTCCGAAGCAAGTTCCACTCTTACCGGAATATCTGCCAAATCTTCTATTACATATTGTGCAGCCATTCCAACATGCCATGCAGAACCACATGCAACAATATAAATCTGATCAAATCCTCGAATTTCATCTTCTGTAAGTTCAACCGAAGATAAATCAATACAATTATCTTTTATTACTGACCCTAAAGTATCCTTGACGGCCTTCGGCTGTTCATGAATTTCTTTCATCATAAAATGTTCAAATCCCGCTTTTTCAGCAGCTTCGGCATTCCACTTAATTTCTGTCGTCTGTTTTTCGATTTCATCTCCATCAAGATTATAGAAATGAGCTTCTCCCGGTGTTAATTTTGCAAATTCCAGATTAGCAATATAATAAACATTTCTTGTATATTTCAAAATAGCAGGTACATCAGAAGCAACATAGGTTTCTCCATCGGTCACGCCAATGATCATCGGGCTATCTTTTCTTGCCACCCAAATTTCTCCTGGATAATCTTTGAACATAAGTTCCAGTGCATACGATCCACGCACACGAACCATAGTTTTCGCAATCGCATCAATAGGTCCCAAGTTATACTTTTTATAATAATAATCCACCAGTTTAATTACCACTTCTGTATCAGTCTGACTATAAAAAGTGTAATCGTGTTTTAACAGTTTTTCTTTCAGTTCTGTATAATTTTCAATGATTCCATTATGCACTCCAACAACTTCTGATTCTACTTCTCCAGAACCTGATCTTGTACAATTTCCAGATACATGCGGATGTGCATTAATCTGGCTTGGCTCGCCATGTGTTGCCCAACGTGTATGTCCGATTCCACATGTTCCTATTAGTGCTTTTCCTTCATCTGTTTTTTCAATCAGATTACTTAATCTTCCCTTTGCTTTAACCACCTGTGCCAGATGCTCCCCATCTCGCACAGCGATTCCAGCCGAATCGTACCCTCGGTACTCTAATTTAGACAGACCATTTAATAAAATAGGTGCTGCCTGCTGTGTTCCAGTAAAACCAACTATTCCACACATTTTATTTTTATCTCCCCGTAAATGCTATTGTTTATCTACATTTTCAAAAATATAATCTATTAATTTTCCATATTGTTCACTTCTATTTTCTTCTGGCAACATTTCGATAATTTGCAAAGCAATTAAATATTTTTCGGTTGCCTCCAATCGTTTGTGGTACTTTCCAAGTTGTTTAGATGTTTCCTTATACATCCAAAAGTAAAGACCAGACACAATCTCTACTATTGCTCCAGATAGACCAGCCATAAATGATGCAGAATTATTTCCGCCCAATAAAAATGTAATGACTGCCAAAACAAAAAGCATAAATCCTGCAAAGCATGAGAACATAGCTGCTGAAAAAGATTTTCTAATTTGCTGTTTACAGATAACATAAAACTCTTTCAACTCTTTTAAATTTTCAAACATTAAAGTTCTAATATCCTGATTCTCTTCCTTGCTTTTTTCAGTTAGAATATCCAGATCCTTGATAGCTTCTGAAACCTCTTTTGCTTCCTTTTCAGCAACCAACTCATCTGTTTTTACTTTCATTTTGTACAGAGCATGTATTGATTTTATTATCCAAATAATCCCCAAACACCATGTTATCGGAGATGAAACCGGTGATTCACAATACTGCACTATCAACTTATGTATAAATTGCAATGCATTACCAAACATCTTTTAATCTCTGCCATACAAATCTCTTGTATATACTTTGTCTTTCACATCATCCAAACAACTATCATATCTATTTGCGATAATTGCCTGGCTCTGTTCTTTAAATTTATCCAGATCATTCACAACCTTGCTTCCAAAGAAAGTGCTTCCATCTTCCAATGTTGGCTCATAAATAATAACCGATGCACCTTTAGCCTTAATTCTCTTCATAACTCCCTGTATAGAAGATTGGCGAAAATTATCTGAATTTGACTTCATAGTAAGACGATATACCCCAATTACAACCTCTTTTTCCATAGAAGCATCATATGTATTCTCATCTCCATAGGCATAATATCCTGCTTTCTGAAGAACCCGATCTGCAATGAAGTCTTTTCTGGTTCTGTTAGATTCGACGATTGCAGACATCATATTCTGCGGAACATCTTCATAGTTTGCCAAAAGCTGCTTTGTATCCTTCGGCAAGCAATATCCACCATAGCCAAATGACGGATTATTATAATGAGAACCAATTCTAGGATCAAGGCACACACCATTAATGATCTGCTGTGTATTAAGTCCTTTAATCTCTGCATAAGTATCCAGTTCATTAAAATAAGAAACTCTGAGTGCCAGATATGTATTAGCAAATAATTTTACTGCCTCTGCCTCTGTGAATCCCATAATCAGAGTATCAATATTCTCTTTAATAGCCCCTTCCTGCAGTAATCCAGCAAATGTATTCGCAGCCTTTACGAGCCTTGCATTTTCAATATCTGTTCCTACAATAATTCTTGATGGATACAGATTGTCGTATAGTGCCTTTGACTCACGTAAAAATTCCGGGCTAAAGATAATATTATCACAGTGAAATTTTTCTCTGATACTTGCAGTATAGCCTACCGGAATGGTTGATTTAATCACCATAATTGCATCCGGATTATATTCAATAACCAGATTTATTACAGCTTCTACTGCTGACGTGTCAAAAAAATTTTTCTTACTATCATAATTTGTTGGAGCTGCAATTACAACAAAATCTGCATCTTTATATGCTGCTTCTGCATCTAACGTAGCTGTCAGATTCAATTCTTTTTCCTTTAAATATTTCTCAATATATTCATCCTGAATAGGACTGATTCTTTTATTAATCTTCTCAACTTTCTCTGGAACAATATCTACTGCCATTACCTCATGATTTTGAGATAATAATGTAGCAATAGAAAGTCCTACATATCCTGTTCCTGCAACTGCAATTTTCATATCGAATCTCCTTTTTTTACAAATTTATTTTGTTCATAATTGACTCTTTTATATCTTTTCTAAAGCAAAGAATATACAAACCTGTCAATATACAATATATGAGTCCTCCCACTATCAGTTCTAATCCCAATTCAATTAACGATGCTTTTCCCATCATATCAACATATTTAATACCTAGCATCATTAAAAATCCAATCAAAATAAATGGAATCAGCTCTTTTAATATTTCTGTTGCCTTAACAAATTTCCGACAAATAACCATTTGTACTAGTAATCCAAAGATTTCTGCTGATACAGAACCAACTACTGCACCATAAACACCTATAATTGGAATTAAAAGTACACTTAAAATCAAATTAATAACTGCATTAAATATTATGCAAATGTTAAATTGCTTATCCATATGGTTAGGTATCATATATTGTGTTCTTATAATATCGCCTGCTCCTACAATATAAACAAGCGGTGCCATATATGTCATTATTTTTCCACATATTTTGAACGATTCACCATAATATACTATAGAGAATGTATCCGCAATCCCCATCAACCCAAATAAAGAAGCCATCCCCAAAAATGAAGTAATAAAATACGAATATTTAATATATTTTTTTTGACCAGTAACATTACCTTCAGCAGCCAACCTACATGCTCTTGGAAACATAACTGTTCCAGTTACTCCTATTATAGTTTTGGGTACATTTACAATTTTGTTTGAATATTCATAAAAAGCAACATTCTCTTTTGTGCTCATTATTCCTAACAATGTTTTATCAAACACTGTATACATAAATGATGCGATTACAGATATTGAGAAAACAAGTAACGGTTTTATATGTTTCCTAACATCTTCTTTTGTAAACTTAATCGGTCTAACAGCTTTCACAGCTTGCGGAATCATAATTGCCTGACCAATTAATATACTGGTTGCATTTATAAATGCATATATTCCCAAATCATTCGGCTGTTTCACAAATATAAACACACAAATACATTCAAATATTTTTATTAATGCATTTTTTATTACGACACTTTTAAAATTCTCAAGTCCATAAAACAACCAAGTAATATCAAATATTGCCGATGCCACATATAACAGTTCAATAGTAAATATAGTTTTATTATCTTTTATAAAAAAAACTACGAATGCCAAGTATATCAATAAAGAAATTATAGATACTATAATATGAACTGTGAACAAACTCCAAAATGATTTTCTTAGTTTTATATCGTCATTCGCATTTTCTGAAATAATGCGCTGTCCATGCCTTGCTATTCCAAGCATAGACATAGCAACAAAATATGCTGCTATAGAATTTGCATATGAAAAAACTCCCAGTGCTGTTTCTCTAAGGGCTCGTGATAAATAAGGTGCTAAAACGAGTGGAATTACCAATATCAATATTTGATACGCATATTGGAAAAAAAAATTTTGCGAAATACTCTGTTTACGAATCATTTTATTTTTTCCTCTCTTGATCTATTGGAAGTTTCCAATAATCCCCAAGAACTTTATCGTATTTTTCTGGAACTATTGGATCTAAACCACTTCCATTTGTAAATGTCATTTCGCCAAAATATATTTTACCATCTACATTATACAGATCCACTCTAACATGTGAAAATCCTTTTGATAAAATTGTCGCTATCTCAACCATCTTGTCAAAGTTTTTAGGTTTTGGAATCTCATGACTTGCAATTCCATATGTTGCTTGAGTCCATGGTTGTAATTCCCATTTCATATTGAATACCGTTCTAGTATGTTTTGAAAAACGTCCTAAATCAACCCAACAAAAATATGGTTTCCCATCAAAACATAAAAATTTATAATCTTGTAATTCCCCCAAATCAGTTTCTAAATATTTTTCAGCAATAATCTTTCGTGGGATTTTTCTATAATGTAACTGTAAACTATTCGTAAAAGCATAGTCAATTTTCATCCAGTCATCAAACATTCTTTTCGTTCTTTTTATATTAAGTTTTTCTTTATCTTTTACAATTAAATTTGTTCCAGTTCCATGATTAGTCTTTAAAACAAATTGATCCGGTAATGAATTAAAATCTATATCATCAAAAGAATCCCATACTCCTATCAGCGGAATCAAGTAGTCATTTCCAATTTTATTTTCAATCCACTCTCTGACACGATATTTATCCGCCAATACTGTTTTCATTGGATTTTTATCATATATTTTTTCCCATTGCATTTTTTCTGTATAAGTTTGTAAATTGTCCCAATTTAAACTATGACCTAAAACTTTTAGATATTCATTTTCTATCAATTCAGCATATTTATCTTCTGGTACATTTTCCATTTTTTTTATTTTTTTTAATATCTTCATACGCTGAGTATGCTGATAAAAATCATATAATCCTGGAAACCGCTTTTTTAATGTATCAAACAAATTATTTTCCTCCTCGTCTATCTTTATATCTAATTTGCAACGATTTCTGTTTCTTCAATAAAATTATTTCTACAAATCGCCAACAATAACCATAAAACCGCATCGAAAAAATAGGATTCTGCAAGTCCATTAATAAGCAAACATATTAAAATAGTCACAAACAAATATGCCTCTTTGTATATTTTACAAACTCCGTAAATATTTTTTAATGATTTTTTTATACTCCAAATTAATATAAGTAATCCCATAATTCCTAATTCACCGAAAGCTTCCAAAAAAGTATTATGAGAATGTGCATAATCCCATCCAATCAATGACATAATAACTTGACGACTACACTCATGACCTGGTCCGTATCCTATTTTCCAATATCCATTTTTTATTATATATGGAATTAGCGATTCATAAATTAAACTTCTACGTGAACCACCTGATGCTATAATTTCTGCAACACTAAACCTGCTTGTATCAAGACCAGTCAAAATAAGTACAAGATACATACCTCCTAACGCCACAGTACCTGCAATAGCTAATTTAAACATGGTTCCTGTTAATCGCCCGTTTTTTTTGGCATAAATAATTACCACAATTGCACTTGCCAAAGCAAAAGCCAACAAAGCACCTCTTGAGCCACTTAAAAGAGCTAGAATAACAACTATTGCACACAAAACTAAATTTTTTCTCATTTGGGCTTTATTAAGAAAAGCAGTCATTAATAATATACACCCTAACTGTGCACATGACATTCCAAATGTATTTGTATTCACACTATTTGCTATTGTTAATCTTCCATCAATCAAAGATCCTTTTATTAATACGCTCAAAAGATACCCAACAACCATAATACTGGCTGTTTTAGGCAATATTTCACAAATCACAGATATTTTCAATCTTATAAAATTACCAACTACCACTGATAATAACAGCAAATATAATAACCTAAATAATCCGTTAAAATAATGAAATGGCGATTCTATGTAAGACCAACAAGCTAATACACCTAATATAATTATTAATATTAAATTATTAGCATTGAACTCCAACTTTCCTTTATATAAGAATAAAACTCTTGCCATAATCAATATCAGCAATATTGTATATATACTAAATATTTCTTCATATGCTCCAGTAAAATAATAAGATATTGTTGACAACAATAACGATATTACAACAAAATGTTCAATTGAGTTTATAAATGGTAATGCCAAAACAAAATATAGTATAAACATTACTATGTTGAAATCTGAAATAAAAAGCGAAATTAAAAGAATCATTATAACATATATATAAGACCACCAATCCATAAAGTGTTTATTTCCAATTTTCATCACTCAATTTCCTCCTGAATGTTCTATTAATCAATACCACTTACATATAAAATGTTTTTAATAGAACATTCTATACAACCGATACGACAATCTATCATCAAATAATTACTGCAATCTACGAAAAGCATCTAAACCACCATTTTTTTCAATAATTATTTTAATATGCATAATTAATATTGCCAGATTGATATGTCTCTTTTTTAGTAATGTAAATATAATTTTCTGATAACGACCTAACGATAAAGGCATAACAACTTTTAATACTTGTGATCGTTCAATTTGTTTTCTAATCCATTTTAGACGATTTCTACTACTTAATTTCATCTTAGGTGAATAAGACAGCTCAAAAGCTTTAATTATATTGCAAATATATTCATGTTCTACAATTTCCTTAGTCTTTCTATCTTTCTCATTCCAAGTTAATATTGTTTCTTTTCTTGTCTGATACAACCCAATTACAGCATCCACATAATCAACCGGATACTTATCCCATTCTTTTTTCAAATCATTTAAATAATGATTGTATAAAATCGCTTTAATAAAATGAATATTTTTCACATAGCACATATAGCGACTTATAAAACCTTCATCTTGGTGTCGTCTTAAAGAGGGATATCTTATAGAATGTTTTCTAATTACATTCAAGTCAAAAAATTTATTCCACGGTGCACCTTGAATACCATATCTTCTTGTTGAAACCACATAATCTGAATAATCTTGGCGCACATCTTCACCATTTCTTTTCATATCCGGATATTGTTTTTTCAATACTACATTCCCTTTAGCATCAATACTTTGATAGCCAAATACAACTAAGTCATATCTCCCATTTTCCATCGCATCGACCAAAATGCCAATCGCATCTTCTTCTAATTTGTCATCAGCATCAGGAAAATAAATATATCGACCAGTTGCTTTTTCAATTCCTGTATTTCGTGCCGGCCCAGACCCTCTATTCTCTGTATGATATACTTGAATTCTACTATCTCTCTTTTGTAATTTATAGCATACTTCAAGACTATTATCCCTTGATCCATCATCTACTAATACTATTTCAATATTATAATATTTTTGCTTCAGTAATGAATCAACACAAACTTCTAGGCTGTTTCCCATATTATATACAGGTACAACAATGCTCACTAATTCTTCTGTCATCACTTTTCTTTCCTTTTTATAAATTTCCAATCTTCTTTACTTTTAGCAGCACTAAGCGCTTCTTTACGTTTCATAGATTGATTTCCCTTGCATTTAAGTTCATCCCAAGTACCAATTTTTCTTGCCGGATTTCCACCTATAATTATATTTTCTTCACCAAAACTATTACATACTACACTGCCACTAGCAACTATAATATTATTAGCTAATGTGCAGCCATACATTATCGTAGAATTTTGACCTAAAAAACAATTATCCCCTATCGAAATATATCCAAACAAGTTAACATATTGTGATGAAATCTTCGATATACTATTGTCATGTGTTACAAATGTAACATTTCCAGATATAGTAACATTTTCGCCTATCCTAACTAAATATGGTTCAGATGTCATTATATTACAGCAAATGTTGCACCCCCCCCGATCTCCATACCTACTTTTCTAAAATATTTATTAATTACTTCTTTATCATTTCTCTTTATTTTAAATTTGACTTTTGCTAGTAAATATCCAAATTCTTTCATGATTTTTCCGCCTTATTCCTTATTCTATATATTTAGCAGGAACTCCTACTATTGTTTTTCCTTCTTGATAAAAATCTTTATTTACAACCGCATTTGCTCCTATTTTTATTCCATTTGCTATTCTAATTTTCCCAAAAATTTTTGCTCCAGGTCCAATATAGACATTATTTCCTATTTGCGGTGAACCTGTTCCTATATTAACGCATACATGTAAACGACAATTCTCTCCTATTTTTGCTTCATGATTAACAACAATAGTGCCAATATGTGAAATACTTAATCCTTTCTCAAAGCAATTAAGTCCGATTGAAAATCCACACATTAATCCCAATATATTCCATATCGATTTACAATATATGCCTGCTATTTTATGAAGCACCCCCCCCGATACATTATTATAATATTCACTTTTTCGCAAATATATCTCATATCGCCATACAATATCTCTTATTTTAGGTTTTTTATATTCATATCCTAAGTGAATTCGATCAGCTTCCATATATTCTCGTAAATCTGCTTTTGATTGAATCATAAATACCTCCCGAAAATTTCAATTATTCAAACTTATCTTTTACAAATCTGGACAATCTTCAAAATAGTTTTTTTCAATGCTAATCTACACGCTTTTGGACTTTTTAATATTGCTTTACAATACATTATCCCCTGAATCTTGTCTCCATTTTTTAAACATACATATCCCAATTCATATTTATGCATTGCATAAATACATTTTCGGTCTTTATCACTAAGTGAATCCATTATTGGTTTTATAGATTTAAAAAACGCTTTTTTGTATTGGATTAATTTATGAGCATCTGGTCTGTTCTGAGTATCTGAAACATCTACACAATGCAAATATTGATTTACTTCTTTTAATTTATATTTTGATGTAAAGTCTACTAAAAGCTGCAAATCTTGATGTCTCAACAAATTTTCATCGAAATATCTAGTTGTATCAAAATAGTCATGTCTCATAAGCAATGTGCCAGTTGCAACATCTGACATAAGATTTAATATATCTTTATAAATATATCCGTCTCTATATTTCTTTGTTTTTCCTATAACATTTCCATTCTGATCATACAATGTAAACTTACATGACACCGCTCCCCAACTATCATCAAGAGACTTTAGTTCTTTTACCTGTTCTTCCAGTTTATTCAGTTCCCACCAGTCATCATCATCCAAAAAAGCAATATACTGTCCTCTTGCCTGGCGAATACCTACATTTCTTGCAACTGCGCCATTAATATGCTTATCCTGAAGAATCAGATGGAATCTTTCATCATTCGAATATTTCTCTACTCTTTTTTTCAACAATTCCGTATATTCATCAAATGGCTCATTATCATTTACTAGTAGTAATTCTAAACTTTTATATGTCTGATTCAATACACTGTCTATTGCTCTGAGTAATTTTTCTGAACGTTTGTAAGTCGGCATAATAACACTGACAAGACCTTCTACATAATTCATGATACTTTTTTCCTCGCAAATGTTCTAAATACCCAACCTCTTAGCTTGTTAGGCATTAATTTTTGAATAATCAATCTCTTAGCTACATTTTTTATATATGTCGAATGATTAATCATCTTATTCTTCAACATATAATCCTGAAGTCCTTTTTCACTCTCAAAATACTTTGAACCTCCTCGTCGTTGATACATTTCTTCACCGACACGAACATTCACAAGCACACTTCCTGTATTAGCAAATACAGCACCATTTAACCACATTCTTATCCATAAATAATAATCTTCATTCCAGAACCAGTCTTGATAGCCCCCGGCACTTTCCACCGATTTCTTTTTATACATAACAGAAACGTGATTCATAGCACAGCGAGTTTTCATATATTCTCTAATGGAATCATTAGATACTGGAACAGATCTTTTTCCAACAATATTGTTTTCTTCTCCGATAAATTCTGTTATATCTCCACCCACAATATCTATCCCTGGATTTATTTCAAAATATTTTAATTGCTCCTCAAAACGTGTAGAAACTGAAACATCGTCACTATCCATTCGAGCAATTAGCTCATGAGTTGCATTTTTAACTGCGATTTTTAAGGCATTTCCCAATCCACCATTTTGTTCTAATCGAATAACATTAAATATTTCATACTTTTTTTCATATTTATTAATAACATTATTTATCTCGTTGCTTACCGGACCATCCACAACTAATACAATTTCATTTGGTATAATCGTTTGCTCATCAGTAATACTGCTAAGAGCTCTATCAAAAAAATCGGGATTATCACTTTTATATACCGACATAGCCACGGAAAAAGGTGCATGACGCTCTCTATCTACTTCAACATCTTCTTTAACATAAGATTCCTGATTTAATATTTTCTTTGCTTCCATTTGTTTATTATTGTAATCTTCTTGACTCACCTTTCCATTATTCAATAAATAGTCACCAAAATCTTCTGCTGTTGCCATATCGCCATCTGTAATTCCCTCCTGCTTAATAAAAGCAGTTTTTACAGTTTTTAAGATAATACCTAAGTCTTCTAACAATGACACATTTTCTATATACTTCAAATCCCAGTCCAATTTATCTTCCCACTTAATTGCGTTTCTTCCATTCACCTGAGCCAATCCACTCAACCCAGGTTTTGCAGTGTGGCGCATACGTTGTTCCTTTGTCATAAATGTAAGATCTCTGACCAACTGTGGACGTGGACCGCAAACTGAAAGTGTCCCATTCAAAATATTAAAAGCCTCCGGAAGTTCATCAAGACTTGTACTTCTAAGCCACTTGCCAAATGAGGTTAACCGCACTTCATCTGGCAAAAGATCTCCATTTTCGTCTCTTTCATCTGTCATAGTGCGAAATTTATACATTTTAAAAATAGTTTCTTTACCGTCTTCACCAATCAGACCTGGTCGATCCTGCGTAAACAATACCGGACTTCCAAGTTTGAATCTGACAAGAATTGCAACACCTACATACAATGGACTAAAACATATAATTGCTGCTGATGCACAAACTATGTCTATTGCTCTTTTAACGTATTTCTCATAAAATCCCATTTTACGTGTCGGAATTGCTTCTACGCTTTCAGCTTTATAAGTGGTTTTTTTCGCTTTTTTCTTCATAATCCAAGTCGCTACCGCTGTTCCACCAACAATAGCTGATGCTATAATTCCAACTACTTTTTTCTTTGACACTATAATCTCTCCCACAATATATTTCTATTCAAAACAAGCTCTAATCACTTCAATAATTCTATCCTGCTGCTCCGCAGTCATTTTATTATCACTTGGCAAGCATAATCCTCTTGCAAAAATATCCATTCCTACATCAGCTACACCCCCTGCGATATATGCATTTGATCTTGCACGTCCATTACCATCTCTGACAATAAATGGATTTAAACGATAAATCGGTTGCATATGCATTGGTTTCCAAATCGGTCTTCCCTCTGCATTAATAGATGCAATAGCTTCCAGAATTTCAGTCGGACAGGTTTTTCCGGCTTCTTTGACATAGCAGACATCCTGCTCACCACGAACCTGCTTGCACATTGCATCTTCGTTAATAATCAAGCAGGAAAGCCAGTAATTTGGTTCTGAAATTTCCAGATCCATTGGGTTCATGGATACTGGCAAATCTTTTAATCCCTCTTTATATCTTTCGTAGATTGCTTTTTTCTGTGCAATATGTTCATCCAGATACGGGAACTGTCCACGAACTACACCAGCTACTACATTACTCATGCGGTAGTTATAACCAAGTTCTTCATGCTGATACCATGCTGCATTTTCTCTCGCCTGAGTAGACCATTTACGAACCTTATTTGCAGCTTCTTCATCATTTGTCAGGAAGCAACCGCCTGAGCTGCCTGTGATGATTTTGTTTCCATTGAAAGAAATTGTATTATATTTCCCAAATGTTCCTGTTTGAACACCTTTGTATGTAGCTCCCATAGATTCTGCTGCATCTTCTACCAGAATTGCACCATGTTTTTTAATAATTGCATTCAGTTCATCAATTTTTCCCGGTGTTCCATACAGATGTGCTATAACTACTACTTTGGTATCCGGGTAAATTTCAAAAGCCTTTTCCAACGCTACCGGATCCATATTCCAAGTGTCATATTCTGTATCAATAAATACTGGTTCTCCACCCTCGTATACAATTGGATTTACAGTAGCGTCGAATGTCATATCAGAACAAAATACTTTTTTTCCTTCTAATGCCCCATGACCTACCTTTGGCATTCCATATGCTTCAATTCCTGCCAGCTTCATAGATAAGTGCAAAGAAGCTGTTCCGGCAGATAATGCAACTGCATGTTTGCATCCAATGTATTCGCAGGCAAGTCTTTCCACTTCATTGATATTTTTTCCAACTGTTGACATCCAGTTAGTTTCATATGCTTCTTTTACATATTCGATTTCCGGGCCATGCATGGTCGGACTGCTTAACCATACTTTTGATTCAAATTTTTTGAAGTTGTTACTCTCTTTAAACATGATCTATTCCCTCTTGTTCTATATTGTTCTTTGTAATAGTTACATTTCTTTATGCGATTTCTTTATTTACTTCTTCCGGTGTCTTGAATGTTGGAACAACCGATCTTAACGCTTCTTTTGCAATCAGATCATCCCCTGTGTCACAGGCATTTCTAAGCACGTCAATTTTTCTATATATTTCTTCTTTGCTTAATGCTGTATCTCTTTCAATAAAGATCAGGCTGTTGTCTGTTTTATCCAATTCCTCTGTCTTAACTAACAACTCCTCATAGAGTTTTTCTCCCGGTCTTAATCCAGTTTCAATAATTTCAATTCCCTGTACACCAGACAGACGAATCATATTCTCTGCCAGATCCATAATCTTTACTGGCTGTCCCATGTCAAGAACAAACAGCTCTCCATTATTGGCAATCGCACCACTCTGGAGAACAAGCTGTGATGCTTCCGGAATTGTCATAAAGTATCTGATGATTCGCTTATCTGTAACTGTAACCGGTCCACCATTAGCAATCTGGCGTTTGAATAATGGAATAACTGATCCGGCACTGCCAAGTACATTTCCGAAACGTGTAGCACTGTATTTTACTTTTCCATGAGTACTTGCGCTCTGAACAATCATCTCGCACATTCTCTTAGTTGCACCCATGACATTTGTAGGATTAACTGCTTTATCCGTTGATACCATCATAAAGCGTTCTGCACCATACTCCTCACAAAGTTCCACCAGATTCTGTGTACCAAATACATTGTTGTAAATGGCTTCTACACAGTTATGCTCCATCAATGGGACATGCTTGTGAGCGGCTGCATTGATAATGATCTGTGGATGATATTTTTCAAATACTCTTTCAAGAGCTTTTCTATGAGTGATGGAACAAATTTCAATCTGCAGATCCAGTTTATTTCCATATGCTATCTTCAATTCCTGCTGAACATCATATGCACCATTTTCATAAATATCTAAGATAATGATCTTCTTCGGATTCATCTTGGCTAACTGTCGGCACAGCTCTGACCCAATAGAACCGCCGCCACCTGTGATCAATACGACTTTATCTTTGTAATATGCATTGGTACGTTCATCCGAAACAACCAGAGGTTTTCTAAATAAAAGTTCTTCTATATCAAATTCTCGAAGATGACGCTTTCCTCCTGCCACATACATAGTTGGATAATCATATACTTTTAATTTGTATCCTGCATTCTTGTAATACTCATAAAGACTTTTCTTTTTAGCTGCATCCATTGATGGAATTGCAAAAATTATTTCCTGTACTTCAAATTCGCCTAACTTCTTAAAAGTTGCTTCCGTTTCAGACCAAACCGGAATGCCATGTATATCTCGTCCAACTTTTTCCTTATTAATATCAATAAAACATCTTGGTACATACGCTGCTTCTGAATTATTCAAAAGTTCTTCTGCCAGACTCACACCAACTCGTCCAGCACCAATAATTGCAACTTTGATCTTCTGCACTTCTTTTTCATTTCCAGCTTCAATGCCTGAAAATATATGTAATAATATAGAAAGAATTTTTCCTCTTGTTGTCTCCTGGTTTCCACATTTGTATGCATAGCGATACATCATACGAAGTGCTAATGCTCCTAATAAATTCAAGCTAACTAATGAAAGTAATCTTGCAAATGTAATTTTTTGAACTGGAAGCAGGAGTTCCAGACACAGATACGCAACAAAAGCGATAGAGTCAGTAAACAGCAAGCGGATATAACACTGAATTCCACCATATCTCCATACTTGCCCGTAAATTTTACCTATCAGACGTGCTGTGAAAATACACAGAACAGAAAGACCAACTTGTTGGAAGATCCCAACAGTTGATAATTTATCCATTCCCCCATATAACACCAGGAGAATAACCGCTACTAATGCATAAACAATCAAATCATACCCGACAAGCGTCCAACGTATATTTGGCGTGCTGTTTTGTTTTGCTTGTTTCATATCCATCTTTGCTTCATTTGTACTATTCATCGTGTACCCCCCCCCACGAAAATCGAGAGAGTTCATCCTTCCTATATTTATTTTCTTTTATCTTCTTTACTGTTTATCCAGTGGTGTAAATAAAACTGTTCCCTGTTCTGTTTCAGTTCCTATATTCAATGCACTGGTGCTTTTTACAATTGTGCCAGACTTCAATGTACAGCCATCTCCAATAAGGCAATATGGCTCTACTACACTGTTGGCACCAACAACCGTTGCCTGACAAATTGTACTTTCACAACCAATAACCGCTCTTGGCTCAACAATGCAGCCTGGCTGTAATCCAGCAGATGGAGAAATAGTAGAATCTTTATGGAATAACACAGGTATGTTATAAATCATTTCCAATTTCTTATTCCATTTAAGTCTTTCCTCTCCATCATCACATGCAGCTATTGCATATCTATATTCAGGATAAAAGTTATCTACTTCTTCTAATTTTCCAATAGCACCTTCTCTGTCGTTATCTACAAAGGAGATTTCCTCAAAGCAACCCATTGACTCTGCTATCTCTTTCACATAATCTCCATATCTTTTAGAGGCTACAATTAATAATTTTTTTCCCATTTTCAACACACTCCTCATAATCATTTGTTTTTATTAGGTAAGTCCTTTAACACGACAACTAGCCTGTGAATGTTCTTCTAAAGAGCATCCGCAGGCTAGGTCAAACCTCCTTATCATAATTTTTCAACTTATAATGTGGGTCAAAATAAGCATCCAAGAAACCATTCTTTTATATTTGTTCCCCCCGCTCAATCGACACAACACAAAGAAAAATTATCATAACAAAATTCGACTAAGCCAGCGAAACCCTTGTAAAATCAAGGTTTTTCTTGGTTGTCCCTATTATACCGCTATCTCCACGTAATACGTTAAAGAATTGCGGAAATTCATCTAAACTTGTTCGTCTGATAAAATCACCGATTCCTGTCTTATGTGTCCCATCTGGAAGTATCTTATTTCCGATAACACGAGGATCAAAGTCCAGTTTAAACATCTTTCCATCTCCAAGTTTGTTATCTTTCATAAGCTCTGCCTTACGTTCTTCGGCATCCATATACATACTGCGGAACTTGTACATTTTAAATTTCTTTCCATTCTTTCCTACTCGTTCCTGAGCAAAGAAAATTGGTCCCGGTGATGCAATATAAATTGCCGGTCCGACAAAAATACAAATGATTCCGGTAAAAATACATCCAACTAATCCACCCGCAATATCCATCAATCGTTTTAACATTAACTGTCTGGTTGATGCATAATTAATACTTGTCGTAAGGACTGTGTAATTACCAACCTTTTCCACAAACTGTTTTTTCCCTGGCACACTTGTGATCTTTGCAAGATTAAGATGAATGGTTACTCCTGTCTCTGATAATTGCTCAATTAACTCTGACGGATACGGAAGAACTTCTGAAACAACAATCAGAACTTCGTCAATCCATTCCTGACATACATACATTGCTGCAGTCTCTTCGTTGGCAACTACCGGAACTCCATGAATTTCTCTTCCAGTCCAGTCCGCATCAATTACAGCTACACCAGCCAATGAGAATCTGGCATAATTGTTTTCCTGCATACTTAACACTACTTGTTCAGCCACAGCTTCTGATGTTACAATCAGTAGTTTACGTTCTCCGCCATCCTTCATCTGTTTTCGCAGAAGTTTTTTCCAAAGTTCTCTGACAACATACGTCATTACTAAATAAATTATTATGGTCAGCATCAATGTTAATCTTGAAAAGTCCTGCCCTTCATGAAGCAGGAATAAATATAAAACCGCTAAGGCACCTACCATAATCGCATGATTTAACGTAACTACAAAATCACGATAGTATCCTCTCTTTAACACGCTTTTCATGGTGCCATATGCAAAAATCATAACCAGATCTGCCAGTTCAAGGAAAACTGCCATATTTCGATAAATAATTGTTTCATATGGATTAAATCCATATCCGCTAATTGCATATGCCAGAACATACGCTAATTGCAAACAGATCATGTCTAAGATTATAAAATCTGTGTGTTTTAACCATCCTTCAGAATCTTTTCTATACATAGATTTTTTTCTTTCCCCTTCCATTTTTTTGTAATCTATTTGTTAATCTACAATCGTCCCCACAATTGTAGAAATTGCCTTCAAATTTGAGTGATTTAAAACTAGATAGGATTATTGCTACACAAAGAAGAGCATTAATCCAGAATATGTTAAGATTTGTTGAGATATGTAATTCCGTCCATAGCCATACCCCAAACACAAGTAAGCAACACATGGGAATCACATTTTGAATATTTAGATATGCGATATAAGAGTTTCGATATTCAGTTTTCTTTTCATTCCCATTAATATGTACTGGGGTATCCATCGTACACTTTCATTTTGATATTCCTAGCATTTCATATCTCCCTTACTGTACCCCCCCCCGACAAAATCGAGGGCTACTTTCTTATCTCTTTTTTCTCATTTATTTCTTATATTTTTCTCCAACGACAGATAACCTGTGAACGTCTTTTGAGGGACATCCGCAGGCTCAGCCATTACCTCCTATTATTTATGATTCTCATTTACTTATTTATGATTGGGTCAAATAAGCATCCAGGAAACCACTTTATTATATATATTCCCGCTGGAAATACGATTGGTTTCCTTTAATGACAAATCATAAGAATCATACTAAGGAACCTAGCTAAGCCAGCGAAAACCCTGTAAAATCAAGCTTTTTCTCGGTTGGCTCTATTATACCGCCGACTCCGTTCAGTACATTCCAGAACTGCGGGAACTCATCCAAAGAAGTCTTCCGGATAAATTCACCAATACCAGTCTTCTTCCGTCCATCCGGGAGAACTTTATTACCAATAACACGAGGATCAAAGTCAATCTTAAACATACGGCCGTCGCTCATCTTATTCTGGGACATCAGCTCCGCTTTTCTTGCCTCAGCATCCATATACATGCTGCGGAACTTGTACATCTTGAAAGGCCTTCCGTTTTTACCGATTCTGGTCTGGGAGAAGAAGATAGGCCCCGGGGAACTGATGTAGATCGCAGGTCCCACAAAAATAAAGATGATCCCTGTTAACAGACAACCGACAAGGCCACCGGCAATATCCAGAAGTCTCTTGACCATAGCCTGACGGTCTGTGGTGTAGTTCATACTTGTGGTGATCACTGTGTAATCGCCGATTCTTTCCACGAACTGTTTCTGTCCAGAAGTTTTACGGATTCTGGCAAGGTTGACGTGGACTACAATTCCCATCTCCAGAAGCTCTTCGTACAGTTTCTGTGGATAATGATAATCCTCACTTACATTGATCAGGACTTCATCTACCCAGTGCTGGCAGATAAAAGCAGAGGCGTTCTTAACCGATGCCACTACCGGGATTCCGGATATCTCATTTCCGCTCATGTCACCATCTGTAATAATAATCCCATTAATGTCATAGCGGTTATAATTGTGTTTGCGGACAGACTCCACCACAGATTCCGCGATATCTGAAGAAGTTACAATATAAAGAGAATGTTCTCCTCTTTCTGCCATTATATGTACGAGATGTTTTTTCCAGAAGATTCTGGCTGCATAGGATAAAACACCAAAGATAATACCGGTAAGATACAGGACTGCCCTTGAAAAATGTCTTCCGCTGTCTACCGTAAACAGATACAGGCCTGCTGCAAGCTCCACTACAATGATCTGCTTGACCAGGATATTGAGTTCACGGTAATAGCCTCTTCTGAGGACTCCTGTGTAGATTTCGAACACCATGATCACGATGAGATTGGTACCGAGAATGAACACCAGCGCATTGCGGTAAGTTTCATTGCTGATAAAATTGATATAATCGTGAATTCGAATATAATATGCGAATATATATGCTAAAAACAGGCATATGAGATCCAGTAATATAAAATCCTTATGTTTATACCACCCATGAGATTTCTTTTCGTACATCTTTTTTCTCTTTCCTCCAAATATGTGTTGTTTCTATCTATCCGGATTTGATGTAACCTGCGCTGTCATTGTGTTGTTTTGTGTCTTTTTACATCGAAATATGGACATTTTGTTTATATTTTATCATACCATCTGTTGTTGGATGTGTCAATGACGTAAGGTGTCTGTTTTTTACAGAATATGCCATTTAGCATTTTTCCGATTCTTCGGTTATTTCAGAATATTTCCTGCAGCAGCCTGAAACATGACACTACATAAGCTTCTGTTGATTGATTTTAACATTTATCTACTATATAATATAATTCACCGACATTTTACAACGGAGGTACATATACGATGATAGATTATTTACAACGCACCCAGGATCTCGATAACCTCATTACCGTAATTCACAATCTGTCGCAGATGAAAACCGGTTCCACTTTTGCCATAAACGGTCAGTGGGGATGTGGGAAAACATTTCTTCTGAATCTTCTTGAAGAGAAATTAAAGGCTAATTGCGAAGATACTTCCGAAGAATCCCGTTATTTTATTGTCCGCTATGACTGCTGGAAGAACAATTTTTACGCAGAACCTATTATCCCTATGCTGTCTTCTGTTATTGAGGCTCTTGATTTGGAATCTGCCAATGTTACAGATGGTATTCTTGACACAATTAAAGAAACTGCTTCGGAATATATTGGTACACTGCTTAAGAATAGACTTGGCTTTAATCCAATCAACATTGTAGATAATCTTGATAAACATATTCAGAAGCGACAGGAAGCTACCTTTGCCTTCGATAATATATTTGCTCTGAAAAAGGCGTTGAACAGCGTGCGTGATGCGTTGGCGGAGCTTGCGGAAAACAAAACAATTCTTTTCATTGTCGATGAATTGGATCGTTGTCTTCCGGAATACAGCATCCGTGTTCTGGAAAATATCCATCATATTTTTTCCGGCATTGATAATTTTATCACGCTTCTGGCCATTGATCGGAATGAACTGACTCAGGTGATTAAAACTGCTTATGGGACGGATATTGATACTTCTGCTTATCTGAAAAAGATTATTGATTTTTATGTACAGCTTGATTTTGGTAAGCCTGCTTCTGATTACTGGGATAAATATTCTGATTTTTCCAGCCGCTTTTTTGGTTCAGATATTTCAATAAACTGGTGTTATAATGTAATTCCGACACTTATGGCAAATCTGGATATTCGTACCCAGGAAAAAATATGGAAGAAGGCGGAGCTTATTCATAATATGATTACCGATAATGTTTTGGATTGTTCTTGTCTTGTTTATGAGTTGGTGGTTTTGATTCAGGATTATTGTGCTTCACAATCTGCACAGGCTAAATCAAATTTTCGGAGCATTTTGGATAAGCTGCTAGACGACTACATTAAACCTTTAAAGAAGTCCTATTACGATGGAGAAGCTTATCACAAATTAGGAGATCATCCCATCGCCAGAATAATCTGGTATCAGAAAGGATGGGCCTTATCTCAGAATCCCGTTTTGGCTCCCAGAGACTTAGATTCCACTATCCGTGTACCATATATATGCTCTTACGCAAAATCCATAAAAGAAGCGGATGAACTGATGCGGAAGTTTACTCAACTTTCCAGGGTTATTGAATGAAGGCTGTAACAAGCAAAACTCTCTTTCTTGAATTTCAATGTTTCAAAAGTATATTGTAAAGAAAAACTGCATATGATATAATGCCAATAGGCGAAAAGAAATAGCAAGTCCATATGGACAAAAAGTGAAGTCCCTAGTAGTGCGAATACCGGGGACTTCTTCATGCTTCTCTGAGAATCGTATTGGCATCTTTACCATACGTCTCATCCGCAGCCTCCCAAACTCCACAATCCTTCAACACCACAACCGACTCTCTCTTCACCGAATTAATCACCTCCGGCGCATGTGTGCTTACAATAAACTGTACTTTCGGAAAAATTTCCATTAAATCCTTTAAAATACGTTTCTGCCAGGTGGGATGTAAATGAAGGTCCACTTCATCAATCAAAACAATTCCTTCTGTCTCTGTTAATACATTATCTAACAACTGCGGATTCAGAAGAGCCATTCTGTACGCAATATCGGCAATCAGACTTATGGTACATCTGTATCCGTCACTGAGCAGAGAAACAGGAATCCGGATATGTTTCTTATCTTTGTCATAATAAATAACATCAAGATCCCCGGTATCCGGATTATACTGTACTTTCACATCAGAAAATCCCGTAATCGATGCAAACACCTTTTCCAATGCAGTTCTTACCGCTGTAAATTCCGGAATTTCCTGTTTTCTCTGAAATTCCTGTAGTGTCATTTTCTGAAACCATTTCATCATCAGTTTGTCATTGGCAGCGCCATCCAGACTGTCAATATATCCGTTACTTCTGTTATTCTTTTCGAAAGTATCACCCTTTTTCTCCTTATGCTGAGCCCAGAGCCGCCCTGTTCCGTAATAGGAAATAATCGGAAGCTTTAATTCTCTGTCTCCGCTTCTCATTCTCTCCTGATAGGACTCCGCTACCAGAGTTAACGGCTTTGCCGATGCAAGTCCTCCTC
>ERZ827156.991-NODE-991-length-36794-cov-11.608590_pt1 | contig 36794 bp, 37 predicted proteins | sample MGYA00519919_ERZ827156 | MGnify/ENA primary metagenome ERZ827156 (study PRJEB31778, sample SAMEA3449269) | human gut metagenome | biome: human gut; feature: human-associated habitat; material: faeces | place: United Kingdom | collected 2010/2012 ...
CAACGCTCTCCAATTTAAAGTGGAGTTTTAAAAAAACTATAATAATTGTTAAGTATCGTAAAGCATAAATTTAAAACTAATTCTGATATATTTTAAAGAATTAAAAGCACGATGAAAAAGGGCTAAACCAGTTTTAAATAAAGATTTAATTCTGATTTTTGAATTGTGTGACTTGGTATGAGTACTAATTTTAATATCTCTATAACATTTTTTGTTTTTAGAATAATCAGCCTCTAGAATAGTAAGAAATAAAATACCAATACTAGCAAAAAAGTACATAGAGTTAAAATAATCTAAAGATGCATTCGTTGTATTTTCAATGAAGAAGCCATTTGATTTTTGATTTTTAAAAACAGATTCAATTCCTCCAAAGCGATAACTATAATCTTTAATAGTATTATTTTTATCACCATTTGTTGCTAAAATCCAAGGGTCATTTGTATCAACGGCATCACTTATAACAATATTTGTAATATATTTTTTGTCTGTAAATTCTATATTAGAATAGGCAATAGAATGATATTTATATTTAGGTAAATCAGGTGGAAATTTTCAGATTTTATGGGTTTCTTTTTTTGTCAAAGTGTAGTACTTTTATGTTCTTTTTCAATCTTAGAACATAGGTGTGTCCGAGAGAATTAATATGTTCCATGATGCCAGTAGAATTAAACCATCTGTCGGCAAGAAAAATTAATTCAAAATTATTATTAAATAATTCAGAAACATAAGATATGCCTGTTTTTATAAGTTCTTCTTGAAAAGCTTCATGGCATTCATTGCCTTTAAAACAACGAAACCAAAGAGGAATGCCTTGCTTACCAATCCGCATTGTAATCATGAAAACCGTGTAATTGTTTCTAGAAAACATAGAGTATATTAAAGATTTGAATTTAGATGAATAATAAAATGTATATCTAACTTCGGTTAGGTACCTTTTTATAATAATCGTTAGCACTCTATATTGACAAGTGCTAAATAAAGTTGTATTATATATAAGGTTTAGCAAATAATAATAAAGAGTGCTAAAAAACATATAATGAAAGAGAGGAAAAAGTTTATATGTCAGAAGATATAAAAGAAAATAAAGAAGTTAAAGAAGAAAAGATAGATGAACTTCAAGTTAAACAAATTGAGCTAGATGAACTGAATGATAGATATAAAAGAGTTTTAGCTGAATTTGAAAATTTCAAAAAAAGAAGTCAAAAAGAAAGAGAAAACTTATATAATTCTGTACTTTCGGATATAATATCAGGAATGCTTCCTGCAATAGATAATTTAGATAATGCAGTTAATGCTGAAAGTAAAGATGAACAATATAAACAGGGAATTGAACTTGTGCAAAAACAGTTTAAAGATTTCTTAAAAAAACATAATGTAGAAGAAATAAAGGCAGAAGGAGAGCAATTTGACCCAAGCTTGCATGAAGCAGTAAGTAGTGTACAAGATGAAACAAAGAAAAGTCAAGAAATTGTACAAGTATTTAGAAAAGGATATAAAATTGGCTCAAAAGTTATAAGACATTCAATGGTTGTAGTAAATAATTAATGTTTAAAACAGTTTAAAACTGTATAAAATAGATATTAAAAACTTTAAGGGAGGATTTAAAAATGGGAAAAATTATAGGAATTGATTTAGGAACAACAAATTCATGTGTTGCAGTTATGGAAGGAGGAGAAGCAGTTGTTATACCAAATGCAGAGGGAAATAGAACAACACCTTCAATAGTTGCATTTTCAAAAAATGGAGAAAGACTAGTTGGCCAAATAGCAAAGCGTCAAGCAGTTACAAACCCAGACAATACAGTAATATCAATAAAAAGAAAAATGGGAACAAACGAAAAAGTTAAAATAGAAGGAGATACATTCTCTCCACAAGAGATTTCCGCAATGATATTACAAAAATTAAAAGCTGATGCTGAAAATTATTTAGGACAAAAAGTTACTCAAGCTGTTATAACTGTTCCAGCATATTTTAGTGATAGTCAAAGACAAGCTACAAAAGATGCAGGAAAAATAGCTGGACTTGAAGTATTAAGAATTATAAATGAGCCAACAGCTGCAGCTTTAGCATATGGAATGGATAAAGAACAAGATCAAAAAATATTAATTTACGATTTAGGTGGAGGAACTTTTGATGTTTCAATACTAGATATTGGAGATGGGGTATTTGAAGTTCTTGCAACAAATGGTAATACACATCTTGGTGGAGATGACTTTGACCAAAAAATTATAGATTATTTAGTATCTGAATTTAAAAAGTCAGATGGTATAGATTTATCAACAGATAAAATGGCTATGCAAAGACTTAAAGAAGCTGCTGAAAAAGCAAAAATAGAACTTTCAGGAGTTCAACAAACAAATATTAATTTACCATTTATTACAGCAGATTCAACAGGACCTAAACATTTAGATGTAACATTAACAAGAGCAAAATTTGAAGAGTTAATTCACGATTTAGTAGAATCAACAGCAACTCCTGTTAATAATGCATTAAAAGATGCAGGACTTTCAATTGGAGATATTCACAAAGTATTATTAGTTGGTGGATCTACAAGAGTTCCAGCTGTTCAAGAATTAGTAAAAAGATTAACAGGTAAAGAAGCAGATAAAGGTATTAACCCAGATGAATGTGTTGCAATTGGTGCAGCAATTCAAGGTGGTGTATTATCTGGAGATGTTAAAGATTTAGTATTATTAGATGTAACACCATTATCTTTAGGGATTGAAACATATGGTGGAGTATTTACAAAATTAATTGAAAGAAATACAACAATACCAACTAAAAAATCACAAATATTCTCTACAGCAGCAGATGGTCAAACATCAGTTGAAGTTCATGTATTACAAGGTGAACGTGAAATGGCTGCATATAATAAAACTCTTGGAAGATTCCAATTAACAGGAATTCCAGCAGCACCAAGAGGAGTACCACAAATTGAAGTTACATTTGATATAGATGCCAATGGTATAGTTCATGTTTCTGCAAAAGATATGGCAACAGGAAATAGCCAAAATGTTGCAATAACAGCTTCAACAAACCTTACAGATGAAGATATTGAAAAAGCAGTTAAAGATGCTGAAGCTCATGCAGAAGAAGATAAAAAGAGAAAAGATGAAATAGAAGTTAAAAATAATGCTGAAAGTTTAATTTATAATAGTGAGAAAACATTAAATGAATTAGGCGATAAAATTAGTGGAGAAGAAAAAGCAAAAATTGAAACAGAGATTGAAGCAACTAAAAAAGCATTAGAATCAAACAACACAGAAGAAATAAAAGAAGCAACAGAAAAACTAACAAAAGTATTTTATGAAATGAGTGAGCAACTATATAAAAATGCAAACCCAAATGCAGGTGCTAACCCAGGAGAAACAGGAAATGCAGAAGATGCTTCAAATGCGGAAAATAATGGAAATGTATATGATGCAGATTACAAGGTTGAAGACCAAGATAATAAATAATATTAAAATAATATTTAAGGCGGGATAGAGGTGTTCCGCCTAAAGTTTTAATAAACGCCTTAAGAAAGGAAAAAGAGATGGCAGAGAAAAAAGATTATTATGAAATATTAGGTGTAAGTAAAACAGCAACAGATGATGAATTAAAAAAGGCATATAGAAAAATGGCAAAAAAATATCACCCAGATGCAAACCAAGATAATAAAAAAGAAGCAGAGGCTAAATTTAAAGAAGTAAATGAAGCATATGAAGTTTTATCAAACCCACAAAAAAGAAAAATGTATGATCAATTTGGAACAGCAGACCCAAGTGCTGGTTTTGGTGGAGCAGGAGGACCTTTTGGTGGTCAAAATGGATATTATTCATATTCTACATCAGATTTTGGTGACTTTGGAGATTTAGGAGATATATTTTCTTCATTTTTTGGTGGAGGATTTGGTTCTCAAAGAGCAAATTCTAGAAGAAATAATGGGCCAAGAAAAGGTGAGGATTTAAATTTAAGTATAGATATTTCTTTTGAAGAATCATATTTAGGTGTAGAAAAAGAAATAATAGTTACTAGGCAAGAAAATTGCTCTGTATGTAATGGAACAGGAGCTAAAAAAGGTACTTCTAAAATAAAATGTCCATCATGTAATGGTACAGGTCAAGTTACAAGTTTTCAAAATACTATTTTAGGTAGAGTGCAAACAACTAGAACTTGTGGCGAGTGTCGAGGAACTGGAGAAATAATAAAAGAGCCATGTGAAAATTGCCATGGAAAAGGAACTGTTAGAAAATCTCCAAAAATAAAAGTAAAAATTCCAGCAGGAATTAATAATAATCAAACTGTTGTGATAAGAAATGAAGGAAACCCAGGTGTAAAAGGTGGTCCAGCAGGAGATTTATACATAACTGTAAAAGTAAGGAAAAGTTCAGTTTTTACAAGAGAAGGAAATACCGTATATTGTGATATTCCAGTTACAATAACGCAAGCAACACTTGGTGCAGAACTTGAAATTCCAATGGTAGATGGGTCAAAGGAAAAATATAAAATTCCAGAAGGAACTCAAACAGGAACTCAATTTTCTATAAGGGCGAAAGGGTTCAAAAGCATTAATTCAAATGCACAAGGAAACTTTATTTTTAAAGTTGTTGTTCAAACTCCAAAAAGATTAACAAAAGAACAAAGAGAATTACTTGTTGAACTTGCAAAAACAATGAATGAACAACCACCAGTAAAAAGAAGAGGAATATTTGGATAAAACAAATAAATCTATTGACAAGTATAAATATTTGTTATATATTAATAGTGATCTGGGGAAGTTCCCCATGTTAGAAACCACCATAATAGATAATTAGGAGGTCTAGGATATGAAGGATTATTATGGATGGCTAAAGGAGCAAGAGCTCCAGAAAAAGAATGAAAAAGTGTTAAGAGAAGAAAAAAAGAAAAAGAACCCCAAAAGAATAAATAAGAAGAAGAAACGGAAGTAAAACAATAAGGTGCTCAATTGAGCACCTTGTTTTTTGCTTCGTTTTTTTATTTAAAATTTGACATATTATTTATTTTTTTTTTAATTTGTAGTAAAATATTATAAAAAGAGAATAAAAGCTAATAATAACAAAGATAGGAGAATTTATTTATGAAAGAAAATAATTGTTTTGAAGGAAGTTATAGAAAAAATAGTAAAGGATTTGGGTTTGTAAAATGTGATGAATTAGAAGAAGAAGTTTATATTTCAAAAGAAAACTCCAAAGGAGCTTTAGATGGAGATTATGTTTTAATAAAGATTTTAGAGCTTGAGGATAATAAAAAAAGTAAAGAAGGAAAAATAATAAAAATTTTAAGGCATGATAAAAATAAAGTTGTAGGTACATTTCAGAAAAATAAAAATTTCGGCTTTGTAGTTCCAGATGATAAAAATTTTGGGAGTGATATTTTTATTTCTAAAAACAATATGGGTAAAGCAAGAAATAATCATAAAGTTGTAGTTGAAATTGTAAAATATCCAAAGGGAAAAAGGCATATAGAAGGAAAAATTATAGAAGTCCTTGGAAGTCCAAATAAAGCAGGGGTTGACATGCTTGCTTTAATAAAAGAACATGATCTTCCTTCAAAATTTCCGGAAGAGGTTGTGATAGAAGCTAAATCTAAAGGAGATACAATTGAAAAGTCTAAAATAAAAAGTAGAGTGGATTTGCGTGATAGACATATTTTTACAATAGATGGAGAAGATGCTAAAGATTTAGATGATGCAGTAAGAGTTGAAAAAATAGACAATAATACTTATTTATTAGATGTTCATATTGCAGATGTAAGTTACTATGTAACACAAGATTCTTTACTAGATAAAGAAGCACTTTTTCGTGGGACAAGTATTTATATGTTAGGAAGAGTAATTCCAATGCTTCCAAGAGAGCTTTCTAATGGAATTTGTAGTTTGAATGCAAAAGAAGATAGGTTTACTTTAAGTGTGTCTATGAAAATAGATTCTAAAGGAAATGTTATAGATTCAAATGTTTATAAAGCAGTTATAAGAGTTACTGAAAGAATGAATTATTCGGATGTGCAAAAAATAATAGACAAATCTGATAAAGTAGTTTTAAAAAAATATGAAAAATATATAAAAGATTTTGAACTTATGAAAGAGCTTGCACAAATTTTAAAAAATAAACGTGTTGAACAAGGTTATTTAAATTTAGATATTCCTGAAAGTAAAATTGAGCTAGATGAAAATGGAGTTGCAGTTGATGTTCATAAATATGAAACATATTTTTCTCATGAAATAATAGAGCAGTTTATGCTAACGGCAAATGAAACAATAGCAGAAAAATTTTTCTGGTTAGAGGCACCATTTGTGTATAGAATTCATGAAATACCAGATATTGACAAAATAAAAGAAACTAATAAATTTTTGTATAATATGAATTTAAAGATAAAAGCAAATAAAGATAGTATTCATCCAAAGGCTTTTGCTACAGTTTTAGATAAAGTTAAAGGAACGGAAGAAGAAAAAATTGTTTCTAATTTGTTACTTCATACTTTAAAAGTTGCAAGATATAGTGATGAAAATATAGGGCATTTTGGAATAGCAAGTAAATATTATTGTCATTTTACATCACCTATAAGAAGATATCCAGATTTATTTATTCATAGGATAATTTCTAAATATTTGGAAAATGATTTTAATGTAAGTGAAGATTTTAAAGAAAAATATAGTGTTTTAGCTCATGATGTTGCAAGTTGTTCTTCAGAAAGAGAAAAAGAGGCTACAAAGGTTGAAAGAGAAGCGGAAAAATTGAAAAAAGCTGAATTTATGGAGTCTCATATAGGGGAAGAATTTGAAGGAATTGTTTCAAGTGTAACTTCTTTTGGAATGTTTGTAGAGCTTGAAAGTACAGTTGAAGGATTAGTTAGATTTTGTGATATGGGTAATGAATATTTTGAATATGATGAAAATAATAAAATTTTAATTGGAGAAAATACTGGTAAAACTTATAAAGTGGGAGATAGAGTAAATATTAAAGTAAAAAATGCAAGTAAAGAATTAAGACAAATTGATTTTGAGTTATTTTAAATGAAAAGGCAGGAGCACAACTCCTGCCTTTATGTATTTTACAATTAATAAAGTAAAATCTATAAAACCAAGAATAATACCCCTGCATTTTGTTAGAAAACATATCTTATTAAAACTACCTTATTAGAAAATAGTTCTAAAAACATATTTCATGCTTATTTGTTAGCCATGTTGTTTTCAACTTGTTGGATCATTTTCTTAACCATGTTACCACCGATTCTTCCAGCATCTCTAGAAGATATATCACCATTGTAACCATCTTTTAAAGTAACACCAACTTCACTAGCTACTTCATATTTGAATTTTTCTAAAGCGTCCATAGCTTCAGGTACTAATTTTTTATTGCTGTTATTTGAATTTGCCATTTTCTATTTCACCTCCTGCTAATATTAACATTATTTAAGAAAAAAGTATTCTTTTTTCTAAATATAGAATATGCAAAAAAATGAAAAATAAACAGAAAAAAAATGGAAAAAATTTTGAAAAACAATTTTTTAGTTAAATATTGTGAGCTTAAATATATTTAAAAGTAAAGCAAAAAACTATTGTAAATAATAAGAAAAAAAGGTATAATATTAGAAACAAAAGAAAAAATAAATAAAAAGGAGTGAAATAATTTATATGTATAAATTAATAGCAATAGATTTAGATGGCACAATGTTAAACAGTTACGGAGAAGTTACTGAAAATACAAAAAGAGTTTTAAAACAAACAAAACAAAAAGGAGCAGAAGTGGTTATTACTTCAGGAAGAAGTATTGATTCTATAAAATATATAGCTTCTGAAATTGATAGTTCAAAATATATGATAGCAGGAAATGGTGCTGTTGTATATGATAGAAGTCAAAATAAAATTTTATATGAGAAATATATACCTAAAAATAAAGCATTAGATATAATACAAATTTGTGAAGAAAATAGTATATATTACAATGTTTATACAAATAAAACAATAATTGCAGATGGATTAAGATATAATGTTTTGTACTATTATAAAGAAAATTTAAAAAAGGAAGATCAAAAAAAGACACATATTACTTTAGTAGAAAATATAGAGAACTATATAAAAGAAATGAATGAAGATGAAAAAATAATGAAGATATTTATATGTGATAAGAATAAAACTGTTTTTAACTCAATTGTTAGAAAGTTTTCAGTAATAGAAGATATAGATATTTTAGATGTGTCACATATGGCAAGAAAAGTTATTAAGCAAGGAACAGAAGATATACCAATAGAATATTATTATACGGAAATATCCATGAAAGATGTGGATAAATGGTATGCTCTAGAATTTTTAATAAAAAAACTAGGAATCCCAAAAGAAGAAGTAATGGCAATTGGAGATAATGTAAATGACAGAAAAATGATAGAAGAAGCGGGAAAAGGAATTGTTATGGGAGGAAGTACGCCTAAAGTTTCTGAAGTTGCGGATTATATTACATTAGATTGTAATAATGAAGGAGTAGCAAAAGCAATAGAGAAATTTATTGTATAATAAAATTAATCTAAAATTAGACAATATGTTGAAGAAAGGATTGAGAATAGAGTGAATGACAAAATAATAGTAAAAGGAGCAAAAGTACATAATTTAAAAAACATAAATATAGAGATTCCAAGGAATAAATTGGTTGTAGTAACAGGTCTTTCAGGTTCTGGAAAATCATCTTTAGCATTTGATACATTATATGCAGAAGGTCAAAGAAGATACGTAGAAAGTTTATCTTCATATGCAAGACAATTTTTAGGAATAATGGAAAAGCCTGATGTAGAAAAAATAGAAGGTCTATCGCCTGCAATATCAATAGATCAAAAAACAACTTCTAAAAATCCTAGATCCACAGTTGGAACTGTTACAGAAATATATGATTATATTCGTTTACTATATGCAAGAATTGGAGTGCCATATTGTCCTAATTGTGGGAAAAAAATAGAAAAACAATCTATAGATCAAATTGTAGAAAATGTTATGAGTTTACCAAAAGGAGCTAAAATTCAGGTTTTGGCACCTGTTGTTAGAGGAAGAAAAGGAGAACATTTAAAAGAGTTTGAGAATTTTAGAAAAGAAGGCTTTGTTAGAATAAGAATTGATGATGTAATTTATGATTTATCAGATGAAATAAAAATAGAAAAAAACAAAAAACATCAGATAGAACTTGTAGTTGATAGATTAGTTATAAAAGATGATATTAGAAGTAGACTTACAGAATCTATAGAAATTGCACTAAAAAATGCGTCAAATTTAGTTGTTATAAGTGTAATGCCAATGGCAGGAGTAGATTTAAATAAATTTAGTGGAATTAAAAAGAAAGATGGAAGTACAGAAATTTTATATAGTTCAAATTATGCTTGTGCACATTGTGGTTTTAGTTTTCCAGAATTAACACCAAGAATGTTTTCTTTTAATAATCCATATGGAGCCTGCCCAGATTGTTTAGGCATAGGTTATTTAATGAAAATAGATGAAGATTTAATAATTCCAGATAAAAATAAAACTTTATATGATGGAGTAAAAGCTTTTGGTTCAAGCACAATGAAAAAGGGCGAAACAATGGCAAAAATGTATTTTGAATCAATAGCAAAAAAATATAATGTAGATATAACAAAACCAATAAAAAAACTACCAAGAGATTTCTTGGAAAAAATACTTTATGGAACAGATGAAGAAATTGATTTTGAGTTTGAAAGCAGTTATGGTACAAGAAAGTTTACTTCAAAGTTTGAGGGGGTAATTCCAACTTTAGAAAGAAGGCATAATGAAACAAAGTCACAAGGAATGAGAACTTTTTACGAAATGTATATGAGTAACTCTGATTGCCCGACTTGTGGAGGAGCAAGACTAAAAAAAGAGATACTTTCAATTAAGATTGGGGATAAAAACATAAATGAATTAACACAAATGTCAATAGGTAAATGTCAAGAATATTTGAGAAGTTTAGAGCTTTCAGAAAAAGAAAAAATGATTTCAGGTTTAATATTAAAAGAAATAGATAAACGTTTACAATTTTTGATAGATGTTGGATTGGAATATTTAACACTTTCTAGAAGTAGTGGAACACTTTCGGGAGGAGAATCACAAAGAATACGTTTAGCTACTCAAATTGGATCTGGTTTAACTGGAGTTTTGTACATATTAGACGAACCTAGTATTGGTTTACATCAAAGAGATAATGAAAAATTATTAGCAACCTTAAAGAAATTAAGGGATTTAGGAAATACATTAATTGTCGTAGAACATGATGAAGATACAATGTATGCAGCAGACCAAATAATTGATATTGGTCCTGGGGCAGGTATTCATGGTGGAAACGTTATGGCACAACGGAACAGCAGAAGAAGTTAAAAAAGTGGAAAATTCTATTACGGGAAAATATTTAAGTGGAAGATTAAAAATAGAAGTTCCTAAAAATAGAAGAAAAGTTGTTAAAGGAAAATGTATTGAAGTAAAAGGTGCAACAGAACATAATTTGAAAAATATAGATGTAAAATTCCCACTAGGAGTATTTACGTGTGTTACTGGAGTTTCCGGTTCTGGAAAGTCAACACTTGTAAATGAAATATTATACAAAAAAATTGCACAAGAGATTAATAAATCAAGTGAAAAACCAGGAAAATGTAAAGAAATTAAAGGAGTTCAAAATATAGATAAAATAATTAATATTGACCAATCACCAATAGGTAGAACACCAAGAAGTAACCCGGCTACATATACTGGTGTGTTTGATGACATAAGAGATATTTTTGCTGAAACAAATGAGGCAAAATTAAGAGGATATCAAAAAGGAAGATTTAGTTTCAATGTTGCAGGAGGTAGGTGCGAGAGTTGCCAGGGAGATGGAGTTCATAAAATAGAAATGCATTTTTTACCAGATGTTTATGTACCATGTGATGTGTGTAAAGGTAAAAGATATAATCATGAAACTTTAGAAATAAAATTCAAAGGAAAAAATATATCAGATATTTTAGAAATGACGGTAGAAGAGGCTTTAACTTTTTTTGATAAAATTCCAAAAATAAAAAACAAAATTCAAACTTTAAATGATGTTGGTCTAGGATATATAAAATTAGGACAATCTTCAACAACACTATCAGGAGGAGAAGCACAACGTGTTAAGCTTGCAACAGAACTTTCAAAAAGAGCAACAGGAAAAACTCTTTATATTTTAGATGAACCAACAACTGGATTACATATTGCAGATGTACATAAATTGGTAGACATTTTACAACGTTTAGTAGATACAGGAAATACAATAATTGTAATAGAACATAATTTAGATTTAATAAAAACTTGTGACCACATAATAGATTTAGGGCCAGAAGGTGGAGAAAAAGGAGGAGAAGTTATAGCTGTTGGAACACCAGAACAAATAGTAAAAAATGAAAGAAGTTATACGGGTAAATTCCTAAAAAAATATTTATGTTAAAATAGTAAGATTTATCTTGCTATTTTTTTTAATTATTGATAAAATGTAATTAAATTATTTATAAGGGAGAATATTTTATTATGTTTAATTTCAAAAGTGAAAAAGGTTCAATCACATTATTTGTATTAGCTTCTTGTATTTTTTTTATAGCATCAGTAACATGTGTGCAAATGTATTTAAATAATAAAGAAAGAGCAATAAATCAAGAATATAAACAAGTAAAGTCAAACTATGAAAAAAATATTGGAAAAGAAGGCGAAATTTACGAAAATCTTGCAAGTAGAAGTTTAGAAGTAACATTTTCAGGAAAAACGAAAAATGATTCTAAAATAGTACAAGAATTTGAAATAAAAAATATAAATAATGATATTAATTCAATAAAATATGGATGGACAAAAGATAAATCAACTCTTCCAGATTCGTGGATATATGTGGAAAAAGATGAAACGAAAGTTCAAGCGAGCAAAGATTTAACCAGCGGAGATAATAACACATATTTTTTATGTGTTTCAATACAAACATCTTCTAATGTAGAAAATTTTATTGCAGAAGATTAGATAGGAATATATAATTGCAACAATTTTATATTTTGTTTTAATGAAAATAGGACCAAAAGAATATCAAAAATTAAATATTTAATTTTATGCGAAAGGAAGGAGAGTTATGAAAACGGTAGTATATTTAATAAGACATTCAGTAAGATTTAACAATACAGAAATGATAGAAAGCTATAAAACAAGCCAAAGTGAATTAATAAAAAGTGAAAAAATTGTATTAAGTGTTACGGGAGAAAAAAGGGCCGATATATTAAGTAATGAACAGGAATTACAAAATATTGATGTTGTATATACAAGTAATTGTGTAAGAACTTTGCAAACGGCAAAATATATGTTAGAAAAACAAAATTTAAAGGTAAATATAGATGAAAGGTTTGATGAAAAAAGAGTTGGCATACCAAATGAAAAAGAAGTTCCAGATTGGCGTGTAAGACAATATGAAGATGAGAACTATAAAACTGTTGGTGGTGAAAGCCAGTTAGAAGTTAGAAACAGAATGTATGAGGCTTTTGAAGAAGTTATCCAAAAAAATAAGGGAAAAAGAATTGCAATATTTTCGCATGATTATGCAATAACATTTCTTTTGTTAAAGTGGTGCAAAATTGAAAAAGTGACAGCAAAATATAACTTTGCTTTAAGTTTTAAAGGAAAAATAATATTTAACAAAAGAATTAATTCTCCAGAAGTATTTAAAGTAACTTTAAATGAAGAAAATGAAGTGGAAAATATTGAGAATATTGAGTTTGATGATTTAGAGTTTGACGATTTTAATAAATAATTTAGAAAGGAGAAATTATAAAAATGGATTTAACTATAGATGTAGAAGATTATAGATTAAATATAAGAGCAGGTGTAGTAATTGAACATAATGGAAAAATATTGGCACATAGAAATTTGAATTCAGACCATTATGCTATTATTGGAGGAAGAGTCGAAATAGGTGAAGATTCTGAAACAACAGTTAAAAGGGAAATAATGGAAGAACTAGGAAAAAGTATTAAAGTAACAGGGTATGTAGCAACAATAGAAAATTTTTTTGAAGGAGAAGAAGCAAAGTATCATGAAATTTTATTCATACATAAAGGAGAATTTGTGGACGAGGAAGATAAAAAAATAGACTATACTTTGAAAAATAGGGAAGGAAAAGATTATTTACAATATGAATGGTTAGATATTGCAAAAATTGATAAATATAGATTGCTACCTGAAGCACTTAAAGGAATTTTAAAAGAAAAAAAATTTCCAGTTCATAAAATTAATAAATAATTTAATAAGTATTTTATTACTAAAAGAGGTACTGTATTATGACAAGGTGTAAATGGTGTAATTTAAAAAATCCAAAATATATAGAATATCATGATAATGAATGGGGTAAAACTAATTTTAATGATAAATATTTATTTGAAATGCTAATATTAGAGTCATTTCAAGCTGGATTATCTTGGGAATGTGTGTTAAATAAAAGAGAAGATTTTAGAAAAGCTTTTGATAATTTTGATTTAGAAAAAATATGTAATTACAATGATGAAAAAGTACAAGAGTTATTGAAAAATGAAAAAATTATAAGAAATAAACTAAAAGTAAATGCTACCATAAATAATAGTAAAATATTTAAGAAAATACAAAATGAATATGGCACATTCTATAACTATTTAAAAACTTTTACTAATGATGTAATTATTTATGAAATAGGTAAAGCCACCAATCAATTATCAGATGATTTATCAAAGGATTTACAAAAAAGGGGGATGAAATTTGTTGGAAGTACTATTATATATTCTTATTTGCAAGCAATAGGAGTTATTTATTCTCACGACAAAGAATGCTTTATGTATAAAAAAATACAATAATTATTGAAATCGTTATAAAGTAAAATGTTTTTTGATTTATTCTTTTATCACTCTGATACTTGATTTTTAAAGGGTTATATAGTAAAATATTAGTATTAGTTAAGTAGAATTTAGGAACAGAATTAAAAATTTATTTTATAAAAATTTTAGAATATTCATGAGTTTTAAAGAGAGGATTAAGTTATGAGAATTATTTTTATGGGAACACCAGATTTTGCAAAACAAGCATTACAAGATTTATATAATGCAGGTCATGAAATTATAGCTGTAGTTACAAACACAGATAAACCAAAAGGAAGAGGAATGAAAGTTATTGCTTCACCTGTAAAACAATTTGCTTTAGAAAAGAATTTAAAAATATATCAACCAATAAAAGTTAAAAATAATAATGAATTTATAGAGGAAATTAAAGCTTTAAATCCAGATGTAATATGCGTTGTAGCTTACGGTAAAATTTTACCAAAAGAGATTTTAGAAATTCCAAAATTGGGCTGTATAAATGTACATGCTTCACTTCTTCCAAAATATAGAGGTGCAGCTCCAATCCAATGGGCCGTACTTAATGGAGATGAAAAAACAGGGGTAACTACAATGTATATGGATGTTGGGATGGATACAGGAGACATGATTTTAAAACAAGAAGTTGAAATTGGAGAAAATGAAACAACAGGAGAACTTTGGGATAGATTATCAAAAATAGGTGGACAGCTTTTAGTAGAAACTTTAAATCAAATAGAACAAAAAAAAGCTCCAAGAATTCCTCAAGGTAAAGATTTTACAATGGCTCCAATGCTACAAAAACAAATGGCAAACATAGATTGGGAAAACCAAACAGCAAAGCAAATTAAAAATTTAGTAAGAGGTTTAAATCCTATAATGGGTGCATATTCAACTTTAGAAAATAAAAAAATAAAATTATGGAAAGTAGATGTTCTAGATAAATCAGATGATCTTTTTGATGAAAGTAGAAAAAATGGTGAAGTTTTATTATCAAACTGTAAAAATGGATTGTATATAAAAGCAAAAGATGGAATAATAAAAGTTTTAGAAATTCAAGGCGAAAATGCAAAAAGAATGAGCATAGAAGACTTTTTAAGAGGAAATAGTATTAAAATAGGAAGTATATTTAAAAATTAAGCAAAAAGGAGAAAAATAAGATGGCATTAAGAAGTATAAGAAAGCAGGAAGATGAAATTTTAAGAAAAAAATCAAGAGAAGTTGCTAAAAGTGATATATTATTAGAAAAGAATCAAAACTTAATAGATGATATGTTAGAAACGATGTATCATTACAATGGAGTTGGACTAGCTGCTGTTCAAGTTGGAATGTTGAAACAAATAATAGTTATAGATGTTGAAGATGGAAAGGAACCATATGTATTAATAAATCCTAAAATATTAAAAACGAAAGGTTCTAAAGAATGTGAAGAAGGGTGTTTGAGTTTTCCAAATGAATTTGGAAAGGTTATAAGACCAACAGAGGTAATTGTTGAATATTATGATAGAAAAGCAAAAAAGGTTAAATTAAAAGCAAAAGATTTATTAGCACAAGCAGTTTGTCATGAAATAGACCATTTAAATGGAATAGTATTTATAGATTTAGTTATTCCAGGTACTTTAGAATATATAACGCCTGAAGAATAAAAATAAGATTTCCTTATTAGACAGAAAGTTTAATAAGGAATTTTTTTGTATGCTTTTTTTACAAACCTTAATAATTGTTTTACAAAAGAATAAAATATATTTTCATAAAACCATATGGGCTTTTCGTAAAAAAACTATGTACAAATTAAAATATTATGATAAAATTTAATTAACTTAAGATGAGTGAGGTGATAAATATGATAGATAAAATCTGTTTGTCGATAACCAATAAAATACGAAAAGAAATGCCTGAAGTTGATGATGAAAGAGCGGAAGCTATAGAATATGGATTACATATAATTATAGGTGAAATTCCAAAAAATTTTATTGTTTTAGGAATAGCCTATTTAATAGGAGTTTTTAGATTAACTTTATTAACAGTTATACTTTTATTACCATATAGGGCAGTTTCTGGGGGCTTTCATTTAAAAACACATATAGGATGTATAGTGTCAACAACTTTAATTTACTGTGGTATAGCCAAACTATCTTGTTATATCATTTTTTACAACCAAACTTTAAAATATATAACTGCATTATCAGTCTGGATTTTAGGAATGTTTATGTGTTATTTATATGCACCAGCTGATACAGTAAATGTGCCTATACTCCGAAAAAAAGAAAGAAAACAAAAGAAAATATTATCTTACATATTCCTTTCGATTGGAATTATATTGGCATGTATAATAAAAAATAATGAAATTTCCAATATATTAGTTTTTAGTAATTTAGCTCAAAGCATAATGATTACACGATTAGCATATAAGCTAACAAAAAATGAATATGGTTATGAAATATATGAAAAAGAGCAAATTACGAATATATAGAATATAATAAAAAGAATTTGGCCGGCGAATCTTTTTTTATATAATACATATTAAGGGAGGAATTAGTTATGTTAAAATTTTTAGCTAGAATTGCAGAAAAATACGCAAAATCTACTAATACAGCTTGTCATGTTCTATGGGTATTACATCAACCAAAAATGCCTAAATCTCTTATAAAAAAAGACTAATTTAGTAGATTTTAGTCAATATTATACTTTATTATACTTTGGTAAAAAAATGACATGATTGAATTAAAATTCGATCACGTCATTTTCTAATAATTAAATATAGGTAAAGAGTTATTAATAATAAATTTCTAATTGTTGTTTAAAATAGTTTTCATCATTGCTAGTAATTAGATTGACATTATTATTTTTAGAAAGAATTTTCTTAACTTCCCATAATCCTATACCCTGATGATTTTCTTTTTCTGAAATACCCTTTTCAAAGATTTTGTGTATATCTACATTTTTATTTTTGTAAGTATTACTAATGCAAACTATTTGTGTACTTGTGTTTACAGAATCTCTAATTAAAATCTTTACATTTTTAGGAGATGTTTCATTTGCAGCTTCAATTGCATTGTCAATTAGAATGCCAAGAATTCTGGCAAATTCGTAGATAGGCATATGTAGTTTTGTAAAATCAAAGAAAATTTCTAAATCAATTTGAACATCTAGTTCATGTGCTTTTTTATATTTAGTCATAAGTAAATTATAAATACCACCATTATTTATAACATTTGGGTTTAATAAAGCAATACTATTAACATGTTGGCAATCTTTTACTAAGTCTTTATAGTATTTTTTTAATCCATCTAAATCATTGGTATCTACAAAGCCACCTATTATAAACACCATATTATCAAAATCATGCTTAAAAGCTTTTACATTATCATATAAAACAGATAAAGAATTATTATAATGTTCAGCATTTTCTAATTCTGCAGTAGTTACTTGTAGCTTCATTGTCTTTTTTAGACTGAAAAGACTTATAAAAAAGTACAAAAACAAAGATATAAAATTTAAAAGTGTTATTAGTAGAGGCACGATGCTAACATAATAAACAGTTAAAACAGATTGTATACATATTATTAAAAAACCCAATATAATGTTTAAGGTAATCAACCTATTATTGTCTTTCGAGAATTCCTCTAAAATATTTAATTTTAAGTTTTTCAATTTTATAAATATAAGAATTGATAAAATTATAATATAAAATATAAATAAATAGAGAATTCTATATATAGGAATATTTTGTGTTTGTAAATAGTCTATATGTAAAAAAGTTAAAAATGGGTTTAGTATCAAAGTGCCAACCAAAGCAAAAATTATCGTTGGAATAATTACCGCTAGTAAAGTTTTTAGATTTTTTTGCTTAAAAAGATGCTTTATAGCAATAAATTGTAAAGGATAGTTTACAAAAAGATTAAAAGGTTGTGGCACAAAAAATTCAGAAATTAGTGATGTTAAAGATAAAGTCAAAATATAAATCCATTTTTCTGATTTTTTATAACTAATTTTTAATATTGATGTAAAGAGTAAAAAATCTAGCCATAGTTCAATAATTACAGTTGGAGAAGTAATAATTTTTGTTAAAAATTCACTCTCTGTTGTTAGTAAAGTACATATATTATTTAATGTTTCCATAGTATTCAATCGCCTCCACAAAATTGTTTTTGTATTTAGGACCAACATCACATTTTTGATTATTTGTAAAAAGAATTTTATTATGCTGTGGCTCAAATTTTATAATATTATTAATATTGGCAATAAAAGATTTATGACATCTTACAAAATTATTTGGAAGTCTATTTTGTAATTTGTTAAAAGAGCTATAAGTATCGATATCTCCAGATGTTGTATGAAATATAATTTTCATACCATCACGTTTTATAAATTGAATTTCTGTTGCGTCGATGAAAGTGTTTTTGTCATCTATTTTTATATACTTTTTTCTGGAATCTCTATGCCTTATATCATCTTGTAGTCTTAAAACGGTTTCTTCTAAACGATCTTGAAGTATAGGCTTACAAAGATAATCAAAGGTTTTATATTTATAAGCCATAAATACATATTCAGAGTGACCAGTTGTAAAGATTATAAAACAATCTTTATTTTGGATTCTGATTTTTTCTGCAATTTGTAGTCCAGTTAATTTACCATGTAAACTTATATCCAAAACTATTGCATCAAAACGGTTCTGATTCACATATTTAAGTATTTCAGAATCTTTTGTAGATTTAAAAGCAATTTGTGCTTTTAGGTTATTTTTTATAAATATAGTTTCAAACATGTAAGATAGTTTATTTAAAGTATCAATATTATCATCACATAATACAAAATTAAACATATTTTTTTATCCTCCTTAAATAAGATGGAAAAATTTTACATTCAATTCTTTTGGAAAAAAATGTAAAAAAATCTCACTATGTTTTTATGATAGAACAAAACTTTAAAAAAGTCAATATCAGAATTTTCTAGGGACACAACTGTGTACTAACTATGGTTTTTAAAGATGAAATAAATAATTTAATTTGAAAACGAAAAGTTGAAAATTGTAAAAATTTACCAAAAAATATACAAGTTGCTAATTTATTTTTTATTAAGAAAAAATAAATTAACCTAAAAGATCAAGATAAAATAAAAATATTTTTCTATTATTAATGTTTTTTATTATTTATTATTGTTTCAATATTTCATTATATCACAGGGTGAACTTTTCATAAGTTAATTTTATAGGGTGATCATATCATAAATTATTCATACACAAAAGAAATATAGGGATTGCAAATAAATTGAAAATGTGATAAAATACTATGGAAAAAATATTATGTACGGTTTGAAAATAGAAACCTTAAAAAGTTATAAAATTTTTAAGAGGGGTTGTACTTTAGGAGGGAATAAGTAATATATGAGTATAATAGATTTTAAAATGCCAAAAATAAAATTTAATAAAATGAAAATGGATGTTATGAATGAATTAGAAGAAATAGATTATGAAAAATTACAAAAAAAGAATACAAAACAAAAAAGAAATACACCTTATGAAGATAAAACAAACTATAAAACAATAAAAGAAGCTTTTTTGGAAAGTGTTAAAAAATACCCAAAAGAAGATTGCATACTAGAAAAACCATCGCATAAAGAAGCATACAAAATAATTACATATTCAGAATTTAAAAATGACATATGGGCTTTAGGAACATCTTTAATAAAGATGTTAAATTTAAAAGATAAAAGAGTTGTAATTGTTGGAGAAACACAATATGGTTGGTATGTATCTTACATGGCAATGCTTTGTGGTGTTGGAATTGCAGTACCTACAGATAGAGAATTACCTGTAAATGAGCTAGAAAATATTATAAAAAGGTCAAAGGCAACAGCAGTTATTTATTCTTCTAAAAAAGCAAATGATATAAGAGAAATAAAAGAAAAAGTACCAGAAGTAGAATATTTTATAGAAATGAAGTCAGACAAAAAGTTAGATGGAAAAGATGTTGGTTTAGAGTTTTTAATAGATACTGGAAAAAAATTAATTTCATCAGGAGATGAGAGTTTTAACCAAATTGAAATAGACCCAGAAGAATTTAAAATATTGTTTTTCACATCTGGAACAACATCACAAGCAAAAGGAGTTATGTTAAATAATAGGAATTTAGCAGAAAACATAAATGCCGTTACTGCATATGTAAAATTATATCCTTCAGACAGGCTATTTTCGGTATTACCACTTCATCATTGCTATGAATCTACGATTGGTTTTCTATACCCAATATCACAAGGAGCTTCTATTGCTATATGTGAAGGCTTAAGATACATTGTTCCAAATTTACAAGAGGCAAGCCCAACTGCAATTTTAACAGTTCCATTATTAGTAGAAAACTTATATAAAAAAATAAATGAAAAAATAGTAGAAAGCAAAAAAGATAAAATTGTAAAATCAATGATAAATGTTACAAATGCATTAAAAACAACAGGAATTGATATTAAAAGAAAAGTTTTTAAAGATATATATGAAAATTTGGGTGGAAAATTAAGAATAATTGTTTCTGCAGCTGCACCAATAGATAGAAAAGTTGGAGATTGGCTAGATGGGGTTGGAATAACTTTTTTACAAGGGTATGGTTTAACTGAAACAGCGCCTATTGCAGCTTTAACGCCAGAATATAAACCATGTATTGGTTCTGTAGGAAAACCTATTGTTCAAGCAGATATTAAAATAAATAATCCAAACGAAAATGGAGAAGGAGAAATTCTAATCAAAAGTCCAACTTTAATGATAGGCTATTATGAAAATGAAGAAGAAACAAAAAAAGCTATAGATAGTGATGGCTATTTTCATTCTGGAGATGTTGGATATATGGATAAAGATGGATATATTTTTATAACAGGAAGAAGTAAAAATGTAATTGTAACACAAAATGGAAAAAATATTTATCCAGAAGAAATAGAGATGTTGTTAGATAAAATAGAAGAAATAAAAGAAGTTATGGTTTATGGTAAAAAGCCAGAAAAAAATAGTAAAAGAGAAGAAAAAGAGTTAATTATTACTGCAAGAGTAATTCCAGATTTTAACAAAATAAAAGAGAAATATGGACAAAAAACTAAAGAAGAAATACATGAAATTATATGGAAAAAAATAAAAGAAGAAAATAAAAAACTTGAATCATTTAAAGCAGTAAAGAAATTAGAAATTAAAGAAGGCGAATTTGAAAAAAGCTCTACTATGAAAATAAAAAGGTATAAAGAACTAGAAAAGGATTGTGATTAAAAATGGGTTTTTTTGAAAAATTAAAACAAGGTTTAAATAAAACAAAAGAATCTTTTGATTCTAAAATAAATAATGTATTTAGTAATTTTAGAAAAGTTGATGAAGATTTTTTAGATGAACTAGAAGAAGTGCTTATTTTGTCAGATATGGGAATGGATACATCTCAAAAAATTGTTAATAATTTAAGAAAAAAAATTAAAAGAGAAAATTTAAAAGAACAAGAAGATGTAAAACAAGCTTTAAGAGAAGAAATTGAATCAATATTTGATGATGTAGACAATTCTCTTAAATTAGATACAAAGCCTTCTGTAATACTTGTTGTAGGAGTAAATGGAGTTGGAAAAACAACTTCTATTGGTAAAATTGCAAATAAACTAAAAAAGGAAGGAAAAAGTGTTGTTATTGCAGCAGCAGATACTTTTAGAGCAGCTGCTGTAGAGCAACTTGAAATATGGGCAAATAGAGCAAATTGTGAAATTGTAAAAAAAGAAGAAGGACATGACCCTGCTTCTGTTGTATATGAAGCAATAAAGAAAACAAAAGAGCAAAATGCAGATGTATTAATAGTGGATACGGCTGGAAGATTGCATAATAAAAAATATCTAATGGATGAATTACGTAAAATAAAAAAAGTAATAGAAAGAGAGATGGAAGGTTGCGACAAGGAAGTACTACTTGTAATAGATAGTACAACAGGTCAAAATGCAATAAATCAAGTAAAAGCATTTAAAGAGGAAACTGAAGTTACAGGTTTAGTGCTTACAAAACTAGATGGTACTGCAAAAGGTGGAGTAGTTGTTGGTATTGTAGAAGAAAATAAAATTCCTGTAAAATTTATTGGAGTGGGAGAACAAATTGACGATATGGAAATATTTAATAGTAAAGATTTTTCAAAGGCAATTATATAAGAAGCAGGAGAGAGGAGGAAGCTGTGGAAAAAAAGAAAAAAATAAATATTAGAGTAATATTAGTAATATTGTTTTTACTACTATTGAGTATGGTTACTTATATAAATATAAGAGGAAATTTTTTAGAGTATAAAGAACTTGGAGAAAAATATGTTTCAGCATTTACTACAAGACAAATATCAAAATATATAGTACTTATAGTGAATTTTGTTTTTATATATACAGTGCTTTATTTTACAGGAAGAAAAATAAAAAAAGGATTAAAAACATTTTTTGACCAAGAAAAAAAGCAAATGCCAAAACTTCCAAATAAATCTATTGCACTTATTGTATCTGCAATAGAGAGTATAATTGTTGCAAATATGTATACATCTAATATAGTGCTTGCTATAAGTAAAGTAGGTTTTGGAGAACGTGATCCTATTTTTAATTTAGATATATCATTTTTTATGTTTATAGAGCCAGTGTTAAAGCTGATAGTATTATATTTTATAGGTATTTTTGTTGCAATTACATTATATTCTTTTGGATATTATGTTATTGTACTTAACAAATTTTTTGATGGAGTAGATAGACAAACTTTAAAGAAAAGTCCAGTTATGCAATCACTTTATAAAAATATAAAATTTATTGCAGTAGGTTTTGCGCTTTATATTTGTATATGTGCAATGGATGTTGTTTATGATAATTTTTTAACGACAGATAATAACATAAAACTTGCAGGAGCAGGTTTTGTTGATAGTACGGTTAAATATTGGGGGTATAATATACTTGCTATTATTATTTTAATTTCAGTATTTAGAGCTGTAAAAAGTATGAAAAATGCTAATCAAACTAAAGTACTAAAAGATTTAGCTATTATTCCAATATATTTAGTTGCATTATTTATTTTTATGCTTTTGTTTGATTTAATATTTGTAAACCCAAATGAGTTTGACAAAGAAAAAATATATATTGAAAAAAATATATCTTCAACAAAAAAGGCATATGCAATTGACTGTGATATGCAAAATATAAATTATACAGGAACTGTAAGTGTAGATGAGGTTAAAAATAATGAAGAAATAATAAACAATACAGCCATTATTCCAAAGGAAAATGTTTTAGAAACATTAGAAGAAAGCCAAAAAGGAACAGGATATTATACATATAAAACAGCAAAAATTTTAAATTATAATATAGATGGAAAAAATAATTTGGTTTACTCATCTCCAAGAGAAATTGTAAATAATGCAAGAACATATAATAGTAAAACATATGAATATACACATGGCTATGGCTTGATTTTCACATCAGCAACAGAGGCTTTAAAAAATGGTGAAATAAAATATATTCAAAATGACATAAATGGAAAAGAAGAAAAAATAAAAATTTCTAGACCACAAATATATTATGGTTTAGAAACTAATACAACTGTTGTAACTAATGCAAAAAACAAAAAGGAATTTGATTATGCAGATAGTGAGAAAGAATATGAAACAAATTATGCTGGAAATTCTGGTTTATCTTTAAAATTTTTAGATAGATTAATTTTAGGAATAAAAGAAAAAAACATGAATTTAGCATTTGCAAGTTCGGTAACATCTGAAAGCAAAGTTCTAATAAATAGAAATATAATAAAAAGAGCAAAACTTGCACTTCCAGATGTTGTGTATGATGAAAGTCCATACACAGTAGTAGATGAAAATGGGGATATTTATTGGATTTTAGATGCTTATACGGTTTCTAGTAGCTACCCATATTCTACATATACAGAGATTGCTTATAATGGTCAAAAAAGAGGAATTAATTATATAAGAAATTCTATAAAAGTAATAATAAATAGCTATACAGGGGAAATGAAATATTATATAACAGATAGAACAGACCCAATTGCTATGGCATATAGGAAAATTTATCCAACTATATTTGAGGATTTAGAAACTCAAATACCACAAAGTATTCAAGAAAAAATTACATATCCAGAATTTTTATATAATGTTCAATCAACAATGCTAGAAGAATACCATAATACAAAAGCAGATGTTTTATATAGAAGTGATAACACATGGGAAAAAGCAACTTATAAAAATGGACAATTGGCATCAAAAAATGGTGGAATATTGAGTCCATATTATACAATGGTAAAAGATAGTGATGGAGCTGAAACAATAGGGCTAATTCAAATGTATGCTCCTAAAGACAAACAAAGTTTAACGGCATATTTGGTTGGAACAGTTAAAGATGGAAAAAATAAACTTGAATTAAAAACTTTGCATTCAGATACTACTATTTTAGGACCAACACAACTTGATATTCAAATTGCACAAGATGAAACTATACAAAGTCAGATTAATAGCCTTAATGTTACAGGTGCAAAAGTTACAAGAAATATGGTAATTGTTCCTGTAGAAAATACACTTATATATATTGAACCAATTTATCAAACTCTAGTAAATGAAAGTAATTTGCCAGTTTTAAAGAAGGTTGTTGTTGCTTCAGGAAATAAAGTTGCAATTGGTAATGATTTAACAGAAGCAGTTCAAAATTTAATTTCTCAATATGCAACTAATATTGAATTAGAAAATACAGAAGATATTAATGGTCTAATTCAAGCAATAATAAAAGCTAATAATAATTTATCAGATTCTTTAAATGGTAAAAATTGGGAACTTATGGGAACTGATATTAGAAGATTACAAGATTTAGTTAATTCATTAGAGCAACAGATTAAAGAAAGAAAAAAGGAAAGTAGCAAAGAAAATTCAGAAAATACTACTTTACAAAATAGTATAATTTCAAATGGAAATACAACGATTACAGAATAATAATAAAAAAGCGGACTTTAATAATATTAGAACTTATTAATGTCCGCGTTTTTGTGTGCGTATATTGTTATTTTTATAAGGAAGTTCGATGAACTTTCCTGTAATGAATAAAAAGCCTAAATAAATATTAATTTTAGGCTTTTTATAAATTGAACATATTTTAAAAAAGTTTTTTATATCCTTCAAGACCTGTATAATTTAAAAATCTGTTTAAATTTTTTTCTGAAATACCTGTAGATATAGCTACTTGGTTTAAAGATTTTACTTCAACACCGTTTTCTTCAACAAATTTTTTGAATGTGGTAAGTTCAAAATTATCTTTTTCTGCACATTTTGGGCATACATTTGCTTTATTTGTATAAAAAGCCCCACAGCGAGCACATTTTTTTGCTTCCATAATAGACCTCCTTTTTTAGTATTTCAAATTAAAATTATTTTATCACAAATTAAAATAAAATGGAATATTTTTTGTGAAAAATGTTACAGATTAGTAACTAGATGTTATAATTCATAGCTAATGAAATGATTTATATTAAAATTTGATTTTTAGGCTATGGCGAAAGCTAATCCTCGTATGTTTCAAAATAAAAAATTTAAGGAAGTACTTGAAATGCTAAAGTATTTTTAGTAAAATAAAAGAAATAAAAGAAATTAAAGAATATGAAATTGCGAAAAGAGAACTATTAATTCAATAAACAGATGTAGTATTTCAGGCATTGTTTTAAGTTAAAGGAAGAGATGTACATAAGAGGTGGGAATTGTCAAAAATAATAAATTTAGAAGTTAAGAGAAATTGTTGTTAAGGTTTTAATTTAATTATTATAAATATGGAGGTTTATAAAATGAGAGATGAAAGAATAGAAAAATTAGCACATAATCTTTTAGATTATTCAATTGGATTAAAAAAAGGTGACCACATTTTAATTGAAATGATGGGAGAAAATTCAATTCATTTAGGAAAAGAAATAATAAAACAAGCTGAAATTATGGGAGCATACCCTCACTTTAATATTATAAATTATAGTGTTTTAAGAGAAATATTAAAGAAGTGTTCAGAAGAACAGATAAAAATGTATGCAAAACATGATTTACAAAGAATGCAAGATATGGATGCTTATGTTGGAATTAGTGCTAACCCTAATACAGCAGAATTAAATGGAATAAATAAAAGTAATTTAGAAATTTATAATAAATATTATACAAAATCAGTTCACATAAAGGAACGTGTTCAAAATACAAAATGGTGTATATTAAGATATCCAACAAATGCGATGGCTCAAATGAACAATATGAGTTATGAAGAATTTGAAAATTTTTATTTTAATGTATGCACAGTAGATTATGAAAAAATGTCAAAAGCTATGGACAATTTGGTGGAATTGATGAATAAAACAAAAAATGTTCATATTATTGGACCAGGGACAGATTTAAAATTTAGTATTGATGGAATAGTGGCGAAGAAATATACAGGAACATTTAATATACCAGATGGAGAGGTTGCTACAGCACCAGTAAAAACAAGTGTTAATGGATATATAACATATAATACAGATACGAGATACAATGGAATACTTTTTAATAATATAAGATTTGAATTTGAAAATGGAAAAATAGTAAAAGCTACTTCAAATAAACTTAAAGAAATGAATGCAATTCTTGATACGGATGAAGGTGCAAGATATATAGGAGAATTTGCATTAGGATTAAACCCTTATGTTGAAAAGCCTATGTGTGATACACTTTTTGATGAAAAAATAAAGGGAAGTTTTCACTTTACACCGGGGGAGGCATTAGAAGAAAGTGATAATGGAAATAGGTCAGCAATTCACTGGGATATAGTGAATATTCAAACACCAGAATATGGTGGTGGAGAAATTTATTTTGATGATGTTTTAATTAGAAAAGATGGAAGGTTTGTTTTAAAAGAATTAGAAGAATTAAATCCTGAAAATCTAATCTAAAAGAACAAAAGTGATTATAACAGAGCGGAAAGTCTTTTGACTTTCCGTAAATTGTTCTTGTGCGAAATAATAAAAATCAAGAGAATTTTAAAATTAATTTGACAGTTTACGTAAAATTAGATATACTAGTAATGATAAATAAAATTAAGGAAGGAAATAAAATGTTTACAGATTATACAAAAATAATTATTAAATCAGGAAATGGTGGAAATGGAGCCGTTTCATTTAGAAGGGAAAAATATGTTGCCGCAGGTGGTCCAGATGGTGGAGATGGAGGAAAAGGCGGAGATGTGTATTTTAAAGTAGATAAAGACAAAAACACATTAATTGATTTTAGATATAATAAAAAATATAAAGCACAGAATGGAGAAAATGGTAGTGGTGCAAAATGTACTGGAAAATCTGGAGAGGATATATATATTAGTGTACCAATTGGAACAATTATTAAAGATGCTAAAACTGGAAAGGTGGTAGCAGATTTATCTACTCCAAACCAAGTAGAACTTGTGCTTCGTGGGGGAAAAGGAGGAAAAGGAAACCAACATTTTGCAACAGCTACAAGACAAGCACCAAGATTTTCTCAAGATGGTGAGCCAGGAGAAGAAAAAGAAATTATTTTAGAGCTAAAACTATTGGCAGATGTTGGACTTTTAGGCTTTCCAAATGTTGGTAAATCAACATTTTTAAGCACTGTTACAGAAGCAAGACCTAAAATTGCAAATTATCAATTTACAACATTAGAACCTAATTTAGGTGTGGTAAAAATAAATAATGAATCTTTTGTTATAGCAGATATACCAGGAATTATTGAAGGAGCAAGCAAAGGAGTAGGGCTTGGGCTTAATTTCTTGCGTCATGTTGAAAGGACAAGACTATTACTTCATGTTATTGATGTTTCTGGTTTAGAAGGAAGAAATCCTATAGAAGATTTTAATATAATAAATAATGAATTAAAACAATATAGCCAAAAACTTGCTTCAAGAAAACAAATAATAGTTGCAAGTAAGGCGGATATTGAAAATCAGGAACTATATAAAGAATTAGAAGATTTTGCAAAAAAACAAAATATAAAAATATTTAAAATTTCTAGTGCGACAAATGAAGGAATAGAAAATCTTTTAAGTTATGTGGCAGAAGAGTTGAAAAAACTTCCAAAAGAAGATTTATATGAAGAAACAGATAAAGTAATATATACATTAGAAGAAGATAAAAAAGATGAGTTCTTCATAACTAAAGAAAAAAATACTTTCATTCTTACAGGAAAAGCAATTGAAAGACTTATGGGAAGAATAAACATTAATGATAATGAGTCTATGTACTATTTCCATAAATGTTTAGAAAACATAGGAGTAAATAAAGCTTTAAAAGATAAAGGAATTAAACAAGGTGACATTGTTAAAATTTTAGATTATGAGCTAGAATGGTTTGAGTAAAAATATTATTAAGGAAGAGGAGTAAATTTATTATAGAAAAAATTTAAAAAGTCAGATTTTGAAATCTGACTTTTTTTAGAAAATTTTTCAAAAGTTACTTAAATTATTGATAAAAAAAATCAATTATAATATAATATAAATGTTAATAGAAATAAACAATTAAGAAAGGTTGATGAAATTATGATAGATTTTTTAAGTAACAAAGCTAGAGAAATACGAAAAGATATAATAGAAGAAGTGTATTATGCGCAATCTGGACATCCCGGTGGATCACTTTCAATAGCTGATATAATGGCAGTGTTATATTTTGATGAACTAAATATAGATGAAAATAATTTTAATAAAAAAGAAAGAAATAGATTGGTATTATCTAAAGGGCATTGTTCGCCAGCTTTATATGCTGCTTTAGCAGAAAAAGGTATTATAAAAAAAGAAGAATTGAAAAATTTTAGAAACATAAATAGCAAACTTCAAGGACATCCAAATATGAATGATGTGCCAGGAGTAGATATGAGTTCAGGCTCATTAGGGCAAGGCTTATCAGTTGCGGATGGTATGGCAATTTCTGCTAAATTAGATAATTTGGATTATAGAGTATATTGTATTTTGGGAGATGGAGAAATAGAAGAAGGACAAGTTTGGGAAGCGGCAATGGCAGCAAGTAAATATAAACTTGATAATTTATGTGTAATTGTTGATAATAATAATTTACAAATAGATGGAAAAATAGAAGAAGTTATGAGTCCATACCCAATAGATAAAAAATTTGAGAGCTTTGGATTTTATACAATAACAATAGATGGAAATAATATAGAACAAATTTTGCAAGCATTTAAAAAAGCAAAAGAAAACAAAAATAAACCAACATGTATTATAGCAAAAACTATAAAAGGTAAAGGGGTATCTTTTATGGAAGATAAGGCAGAATGGCATGGTAAAGCGCCAAACAAAGAAGAGTTTGAAAAAGCTTTAAAAGAATTAGAAAAAGAAGAAGAGAAATGCGAGTTTTAATAACAGGAGCTTCTTCTAGAATTGGTAGAGATATTGCAAAGGAATTTGCTAAAAGGCAAGTGGGCAAAGTATTAAAAAAACAATAAATAGCAAATAATAGCAATTAAGAGTTATTATAATAACTCATTAAAATTGCATCTGAATTTTTATAATATTTTTTTCGTAAGCCAACCTGCGTAAAACCAAATTTGGTATATAAATTAATTGCAATTTTATTTTTAGAGCTAACTTCTAAATGTATTTTTTTGATATTATTTTCTACACAGTAAGTAATTAAATATTTCATAAGTATAGAGGAAAGATGTTTTCCTCTATAACTTTTTTTAATCACAATGTTTGTTATTTCTGCTTCATCTAAAACTATTAAAATTCCTGCAAAACCTATAATTTCATCAGTTTGTTTTAGAACAAAGTATTTTGAATTTGAACTTTTTAGTTCAGAACTTAAAATATTATAATTCCAAAAATCATCAAATTCATCTTCTAAAATATTTTTTATAGTATCTAAATCTTTAATAGACATTTTAGATATTTTTACTTCATTTAAATTCATTTTTAATCTCATTCCTTTCTCAAGGCATAATGGTTAGAAAAAATTAAAAGTATAATTAAGCCAAAGAGCTTCCGTTTTGCAAGTTCTGCAGAAGATTTTCTTAAATAAAGAGGCTCTAAATTTGAAAATTCTGATTTTTTAAATTTAGAAAGTCCTGCAAGAGCTAGATTTACAGCAGATAAATCATTACAATCTGAAATAGTACTTGTTGGAAAATATTTTAAAATTTTATTTTTATAATTTAAGGCTCCATCTCCTACAAATGTAATATTTTTGTATTTATTACTTAAATTTAAAAGAAACTCATCTATATTTGAAAAAGTTGCAGGATAAATAGAATTGTAGTTATTCGCTTCCTTTTCAAAAACTTCTAAATAAACATTTTCATTTTTTGCATCAATTAAAGAGCAAATAATAGTATCTGTTTTTAAATTGTGGGCAAGAGCTTCTAAAGAACTAACACCAACTGTAGGAATATTTAAGCTATCTCTAAATGCTTTTGCAGTTGCAACTCCAATTCTAATTCCTGTAAAAGAGCCAGGTCCAAGATCGCAAACAATTAAATTTATATCTTTTAAAGCTAAATTTGTATCAATTAAAATTTGTTCTATTAGGGGCATAAGAGATTCAGAATGTGTAAGCCCATTGTTTAAATTTTCTTCTTTTAAAACATTTTTATTATCTAAAACAGCAACACTACAAATTTTGCTAGATGTATCTATACTTAAAATTTTCAATTTAAAGTTCCTCCTTAAAAATATCTAAAATTTTTTCATATTTTTCGCCAATTGCTTTAACTTTTAATATACGTGTGTTTTCATCTATGGAAGATTTTTCAAAAAATATGTGAATATATTCTTTTGGCAAAGCTTCTAAAATGGTTTCGCCCCATTCTATAATGCAAATTCCTTTTTCAAAATATTCTTCTCCACCAATAGCATAAAATTCGTCTACATCGGTTAATCTATATACATCAAAATGATATATGTTTACATCATTTGCCTTATATTCATTAACAATATTAAAAGTTGGACTTGATATTTCATTTTGTAAGTTATAATAGCTTAAAAATCCTTCTGTAAATTTGGTTTTTCCTGCTCCTAAATCGCCAGTTAATATGATGGTATCTCCACAGCATAATAATTTTGCTAGCTCTTTAGCAAAATGCAAAGTATTTTCGTAAGAAGAGGAAGTATATGTTAATATTTTCATCAATAAAAATCCTTTCATAAAATAATTACCAATATAATACTACAAATTCAAAAAAATATCAATATTGACAAATATTTAAAATAGAGGTAAAATAGTATGGTATTAAGAAAAAGGAGTGTTTGAATGCAAAATAGTAATAGAAAATTATTTGACAGTCTGGTATCAAGAACAAAAATATATCTAGTTGTCATTTTTATATTATTAGTAATAATATGTATACAAAATACAAAATTAATAGTTCCATCACTATTAATATATATAGCAATAATTGGTTACACATATTTTGCAAATAATAAAAGAAAAAGTGAAATATCACAACATCTTCAAGATTTAACTTTAAATGTTAATTCAGCAGCAAAAAACAGTTTAATATATTCTCCATTTCCATTAATAATAGTTGAAACAGACGGAAACATTATTTGGAGAAGTACAAAATTTGTTTCAGAATTTGCGAATATTGACATGAATAATTATATAAATATTTTATTAGAAAATATAAATTTAGAAATACAAGATAGAAAAAATAAAAAAGATAAATCAATAGTAAGAAGACTTGAAATTGAAAATAAAACATATAAAATATTAGGGGAATTTGTAAAATCTGGAAATATAGATAGAAAAAAAACAGATAAATATATGATGATTCTATATTTTGTAGATGAAACAAAAGAAGCAAAATTGAGAAAAGAGTATATAGATTCTAAAAGTTGTGTAGGAATAATTATGATAGACAATTACGAAGAAACCATGCAACAATTAGATATTGATACAAAACCACAGATAATTGCAGAAGTTGACAAAAATTTGTATGAATATGCAAATGAAACAGAAGGAATAATGATAAAAACAGACAAAGATAGATTTGTATATATTTTTGAGTATAAATATTTAGAAAAAATAAAAGAAAGTAAGTTTGCAATATTAGATACAATAAAAGAAATAAATATACCAGGAAGAAATCAACTAACACTTAGTATAGCAATTTCTAATGAAGGTAAAACAAATAAAGAAAAATATAAAACAGCAGAAAGTGCTATGGATGTTGTTTTAGGTCGTGGTGGAGACCAGGCAACAATAAGAGAAAATGGAAAATATCAATTTTTTGGTGGTAGAGTAGAAGAAGTAGAAAAAAGAACCAAGGTAAAGGCAAGAATAGTAGCACATGCTTTAGAAGAATTAATTTCAGAAAGCGAACAAGTAATTATAATGGGGCATACTGTGCCAGATATAGATTCTTTAGGTTCTTCTCTTGGAATGTATAGACTTTCTAAAAAATTAGGAAAACAAGCTTTTATTGTTGCAAATACAAATACAATGGCATTAAAAAATGTGCAAGAAAGTTTGGATAAAGATGAAGAATATAAAGATGTAATAATAAATGGAGAAATTGCAGAACAAAAAATAAATGAAAATACTTTATTAATAGTTGTAGATACACATAAAACAAGTCATGTTGAAGTTCCAAGTTTATTAGATAAGACTAATAAAATAGCAATTATAGATCATCATAGAAGAAGTCCAGATTTTATAGAAAAAAGTATTTTAACATTTCATGAAGTATATGCGTCATCTGCAGCAGAGCTTGTTACAGAGGTACTTCAATACACAAGAGTTAATGCTAATTTAAAAACTATGGAAGCAGAAGCATTATATGCAGGAATTATGATGGATACAAAGAATTTTACTTTTAAAACAGGGGTACGTACATTTGAGGCAGCTGCATATTTAAGAAAATTTGGTGTTGATATAATAAAAGTAAAAAAATGGTTCCAAAGTGATTTAGAAACATATAATAAAATTACAGAAATAATTAAAGATGCAAAAATAATTAAAGATAGTATTGCAGTGGCAATATATAATAAAGAAGATAAAAATGCTAACATTATTTGTGCTAAAACAGCAGATGAGCTTTTAACAATAGGCAATATTACAGCATCTTTTGTAATTGGAAATAATGGAGAAAAAATTACAATAAGTGGACGTTCTATTGGAGATATAAATGTGCAAGTTATATTAGAAAAACTTGGAGGGGGAGGACATCTAACTCTTGCAGGTGCACAAATTCAAGGAAATTCTATAGAAGAAGTTGAACAAGATTTAATGAAAAAAATTGATGAGTATTTTGAAGAAAATATAAATTAAATTTATCTACTAGGAAAGTCTTATGTACTTTTTTAGTAGATAAAATCATATATGTTTAGAAAAGAGGAATCGAAGTATGAAAGTAATATTAAAAGAAAATATAAAGTCAATTGGTAAAAAAGACGAAATAGTTAATGTTTCAGATGGATATGCAAGAAATTATTTATTTGCAAAAAAATTAGCGGTTGAGGCAAACAATGAAAATTTGTCTAAATTAAAAGCTAAAAAAGATTCAGAAAACTACAAAAAAGATATTGAAAAGCAAGAAGCAAAAAAAGTAGCAGAAGAGTTGGAAAAAATAAAATTACAATTTAAAGTAAAACAAGGGGAAAATGGTAAAATATTTGGTGGAATATCATCTAAAGAAATAGCCGAAAAACTAGAAAAACAGCAAAAAATTAAAGTGGATAAAAAGAAAATTGAATTAAGAGAAAGTATAAAAACATTAGGAATTACAAAAGTAAGTATAAAATTATATGAAGGTGTTATAGGCACAATAAAAGTTGAGGTTTTACCAGAATAAAAAACAATATAAGAAAAATAATAAAATGAAAGGATGTACTTAAAATGAAAATACTTTTAGACGCTATGGGTGGAGATAATGGACCAGACGCCAATATAAAAGGTGCAATAAATGCAATAAATCAAATAAAAGCAGAATTAGTTTTAATAGGAAAAGAAGAAATAATAAGGGAAAAAGTAAAAGAATTTTATGGTAAAACTTTAGAAGAAATTTCACCAAGACTTAAGGTGAAAAATGCAACTGAAACAATAGAAATGGAAGACAAACCAACAGATAGCATAAAACATAAAAAAGATTCTTCTATGGTAGTTGGCTTTAGAATGTTAAAAGAAGGAGAAGGAGATGTTTTTATATCTGCTGGCAATTCAGGAGCTTTGCTTGCAGGTGCAACATTGCTAGTTGGAAGAATAAAAGGAATTGATAGACCTGCATTAGCTGGAATACTTCCTTCATATAAAAGTAGATTAGTTTTAATAGATTCAGGTGCAAATACAAATTGTAGACCAATTAATTTATTACAATTTGCCCAAATGTCTAGTATTTATATAAGAAACACATTTGGAGTTGAAAGCCCTAGAATAGGTTTATTAAATATAGGAACAGAAGAAACAAAAGGAAATGAGCTTACAAGAGAAAGTTATAATTTATTAAAAGAAAAATCTCAAGAGCTTAATATTAATTTTATAGGTAATGTTGAAGGAAGAGATGCTTTTTCTGGTGAAGTTGATGCTATTGTTACAGATGGTTTTACAGGAAATGTATTTTTAAAAGCTGTAGAGGGATTAGGCAAATTTGTAAAAAGAACATTAAAAGAAAGTTTAACTGAAAATATATTTTCTAAAATTGCTGCATTGCCTGCACTTCCTGCAATGAATAAATTTGCAAAAACTATGGATTATAAATCTTATGGAGGAGCCCTATTTTTAGGAGTAAAAAAACCAGTTATAAAAGCACATGGAAGTAGTGATGAAAAATTATTTGAATTTACTATAAAACAAGCAGAAAAATTTGTTGAAAATAAAACAGTAGAAAATTTAATTAGCGAATTTGAAAAATTAAAAAAATAATTTTATATAACTATTGACAAATAAGATAACATATAATATAAATTTAGTATGATAAAACTAACCAATTGATATAAAAATATATAAATATCATTTGCAAACTTGAGAGGAGGTGAACTTAAGAAATGAGTTCAGAAGAAATATTTGAAAAGGTAAAAGCAATAATTATTGATTTATTACAAGTATCAGAAGATTCAGTAACATTAGACGCAAATTTTATAGATGATTTAGGTGCTGATTCTTTAGATTTAGTGGAATTAATAATGGGAATTGAAGAAGAATTTAATTTAGAAATTCCAGATGGAGAAGCAGAAAAGGTTGTAACTGTAGGAGATGTAGTTGATTACATAAAAGAAAATGTTGAATAAAAAATAAGACGACACATTTGCTTTGAGCATGTGTCGTTATTTTAAATAGGGAGAAGAAAAATGTTAGTAGCAAATAATTGGAATGATTATAAAATTTTAGATATGGCAAATGGACAAAAATTAGAAAGATGGGGAAATGTTATTCTCTCAAGGCCAGACCCACAAATAATATGGAAAGATAAAAGTTTTCCAGATAAATGGAAATTGGTAAATGCTACATATAATAGAAGTAAATCTGGAGGTGGTTCATGGGAATATAACAAACAAATTCCAAAAAATTGGCAGATAAAATATAAAAATTTAACATTTAATATAAAGCCGATGGGTTTTAAACATACAGGTATTTTTCCAGAACAAGCTGTTAATTGGGATTGGATGATGGAAAAAATAGCAAAATCTAAAAGAGAAATTAAGGTCTTAAATTTATTTGCATATACAGGGGGAGCTACAGTTGCTTGTTTATCTATGGGAGCTTCTGTTTGTCATGTTGATAGCTCAAAGGGCATGGTATCATGGGCAAAAGAGAATGTTGTAAGCTCTGGGTTAGAAGATAAAAAAATAAGATATATAGTTGATGATGTTAATAAATTTGTTTCAAGAGAAATAAGAAGAAATAATAAATATGATGCAATTATCATGGATCCACCATCATATGGTAGAGGAGCGAATGGAGAGGTTTGGCAATTTGAAAATAATATTTATGATTTAGTTCAGTTATGTACAAAAGTATTGTCAGATAACCCACTATTTTTCTTAATAAATTCATATACAACTGGAATTTCAAGTACGGTTTTAGAAAATATTTTAAATTTAACGGTTGCTAAAAATCATATTGGGAAAATTACATCTGGAGAAATAGGACTTCCTATGGAAAATTCTAAATTGATTTTACCATGTGGAATATATGCAAGATGGGAAAATTAAAAATGTTCTAAATTATAAAAATGAAGCTAGAAAGGGTGAAACTTTGAATGAAAGTTTTGTATGAAGATAATCAGATAATCGTAGTTATAAAAGAGCCTAATATTCCATCTCAAGCGGATAAAACAAAAGATGAAGATATGTTAAGTATGGTTAAAAAATATGTTAAAGAAAAATATAATAAACCAGGTGAAGCCTATATTGGGCTAGTTCATAGGCTAGACAGACCTGTTGGTGGAATAATGGTATTTGCAAGAACTTCTAAAGCGGCTTCAAGGTTAAGTGAACAGGTTAGAAATAAGGAGTTTAAGAAAAAGTATCTAGCTGTTGTTGATGGGAAGTTTGAGAATAAAAAAGGAACATTAGAAGATTATTTATTTAAAGATGAAAGAAATAATATTAGTAAGGTTGTGCCAAAAGAAAAGAAGAATTCAAAACTTGCCATATTGGATTATGAAGTTTTAAATTATGATGATAAAAGAGATTTAAGTTTGATAAAAATTAATTTACGTACAGGTCGTCATCATCAAATAAGGGTCCAAATGGCAAATGCTGGTCATGGGTTATTTGGAGACCAAAAATATGGTACAAGAGGTAAAGGCAAACAAATAAGGTTGTGGGCATATGAATTGGAATTTTTGCATCCGGTGAAAAAAGAAATTATGAAATTTGTGGAATATCCTACATGGAGTGTAATTGAAAAACTAACATAAGCTTACTTTGTTTTTAATTTAACATGAAAAGTGATTTGTTACAATTCACAGTTCATGAAATAATTTATATTAAAATTTGATAATATATTG
>ERZ827156.992-NODE-992-length-36784-cov-4.550709_pt1 | contig 36784 bp, 50 predicted proteins | sample MGYA00519919_ERZ827156 | MGnify/ENA primary metagenome ERZ827156 (study PRJEB31778, sample SAMEA3449269) | human gut metagenome | biome: human gut; feature: human-associated habitat; material: faeces | place: United Kingdom | collected 2010/2012 ...
TTTTTGTTCAGTATATGATTTTATTATCTGTGCCGCTCTGCCTGTTCCTATCCCTTTTATAGAAGTGAGTTCCTGAAGCCGCCCTTCATCAAATATTTTAAGTGAATCATTCCCATACTTTTCATAAATTCGCATAGCAATTTTTTCACCTATAAGGTTGATAGTACACATATACCCAATCATGCTGTCCTTTGTAGCTTCGATTACAGGCTCATAACTTCTAGCAGCGAAAGTATTATCATATTTCTCAGAATTGTCCCATTCGCCCTCGAATTTATAATAGAGCCGGGAACTTTGAGGCAGATCAGTACCTTTGATGGTAATGATCTTTTCATTTTCCAATATGTATTTGAATATGCAGTAATTTTTTTCATTCTGCCATACAGGATATTTGAATTTTGCTTTCACTTCCATGGACTAAACCTCACTATACTATATGTATATTATACCATATACAGAAAAACCGTCAACATATTGATTTTACTGGGTTTTATTGAACTAAACAATAAAAAAAGCAGCGGCAAATTGTCGCTGCTTTGATAAAATAATACTAAATTAATCCGTGTTCTTCACAGAATCTTTGCATATGGTCAGCAGAATCATCCCCAAGTTGGAGTCTTACTGCTTCTACGTCTATTCCACGTTCTAACATGGACATATATACATCTAATTCATCTATACCATTAATGATAGCTTCATTGAATAACTGACGTATTGTTTCAGATGCTGATTCATCTTTACATTTTCGACAATACGGAAGAGCAAAGAGAATTTTCTTTGATATCTGATTAATATGTTTTTTATTAATAGGCTTTCTTTTGACGAGATGAGTATTTCCAATATGTCGCCATTCCTCATAAATCAGAAAATTAGACATATCATCTACACTTATTACAAAACCTGATTCAGTATTTGTATTATAGTAGTCTATCATGTCATTAATCATGTGTTCTAATTCATTTGTATATTGCTTCACCCATGTTTTTTCATCAGGTTTGGTTCCATGATAAAGTATGGTTCCAAGTAAATTTTCCATAGTATTTGTCCAGAAATTATTCATCTTTTTATACCTTTCTTTTTATATACCCATTAAATCAAAGACACTGAGCTGCTTACAGTTGTCTATCTCTGATATAGGTTTTGAGATTGATGCAGTAAGTACGGTTTCTTTTACTTCTGACTTATCCTCTGTAATAAAGTACCACTCAGGGGCTTTCAATATATTCATTGGGAACTTTTCAATTGATTTAGATATTTGCAGCCGGGTTAGTCCTTTTAGATTTATAGCATCAGCAAACTTCTCTATAGCATTGTCAATAGATGCTTTTGGAGGACAGGTACAGTGTAGTAATGTGTACATCCACTCATATTTTGAAGGGTCCTTATCCTGTAATAGTTCCTTACAAATGTCCTCCGTCTGATATTTTTCAGGAATCATAAGGAATTTTGATCCTGTTTTAGATAGAGCGGTAGCTGTTCTGACATTTTGGAATTTTTCAGGAATATCATCGAACCTTGTTACGATACCTCTTGATATGGCATCCATCACGATATCTTCAGAAAGATAGTCATTAATAACATTCAGGTTATTATATAGTCCATTTTTGATTATAAATTGCATCAGATCAGGAGTTTTGAACTGATCAGGAATGCCTTTAATTAAATATTTATTTCCAGAATTTATTAATAAAGCTATTCTATCATTAGATAATTCGGACGTGGGAATCTTATTGATCATGCCTTGCTTTGCCATTTCATCATAAAAGCTTTTATCTTTTACAGATTGTGGTATAGATATATCGGTGTACATGGCGATCTGAACTGCTATATTTTTTGAAATATAAGCAGGTTGGATTTTTTCTGGGAATCTTGTAATAGAATATTTTAAGACAGTTTCTTCAAAAAATTCTTTACTTACCGTAGCAGTATCCAGATGTGAGAACCAGGTATAATTATTTCCATGGAAACCAGTGTATTCCAACAATTCTCTGTAAAAGCCTTCGTTTTTCAAAGAATCCGGTAAAATATCTACACAAAATGGATGATGCATGATACATTTCATGGATATACTTGCGGTTTTTAGCCGCTCAGGAATATACTGATATAGCCAATGAATTCCTACGTATGACATAGAATGCTTCAATGAATAATTAATAAGTTTTTCAGAGACATATTGTTCTCTCTGATCAGGGGACATCCCTACAATATTGTAGCCGTTTACCATACACAAACATTGCCAATACATTTTATCTTTATATTGTTCAGGAATATTAGAAAATGCACCAAACAGGTATGGACAATTCTGCTTTACGAGTTGTTCCAGAAATGTATAGACCATTTCACCTGTAATGATATCTGAAGGAATTCCAGACATGGCTGCCGGATTCATTTTAAGAACTGATTTAATTTCCTTTGGATTTAGCAAACGAAAATATTCATCGTCCTGTCTTCCATAGCCCAGTGTAACAGCATCATATGTCTGTTGAACCAGTGCTGCCTTAATGGTAAGAGGCGTAGGTTTATTTATTTTGGATATGATCCAGGGGCTGCCTTTGACTGCTGCAAGCTGAAGATCTTCATCCGGATTATCAATTTCTGTAATAAATACCGGGTGATGTGATAGAAGATCACATAATCGTGTTTTTGTGCGGACACGGAATAAATCTCCATCCGTAATTGCCTGATAAAATTCTTTTTTTACCTCATCCTTTGATAAACTGATTATTCCAGATGTTGCTGACATTTCCAGCTTATTGAAAGATATGAGGTCATTTAAACCAATCAAGTAATGGAATTCGTTTTCTGCGGTATTATACTCATTAATCACCGCAGCTCTTTTTAAAGTAATCATTTTACCTTCTTTCTGCCTGAAAAAAGCATCCTTAAAGGATGCTTTTTAGGCTTAGTTTTCGTATTTTAAATAAAACATATTGGGGTACATGAAACAACACGCATATAATCATCTTCATCTGTGTGTCTGCACTCAACAACTGCTCGATAGCATCCTACTTCTAGAGGTTGATAAATTTCATCAAGCTCACTCCAATCAAGCTCATTTTTTAGGTCGTTAATATTGTCAAGCATATCCACAAAACAAATTTGAGGATTTTCATTTTCCTGCTCTGTCATATAAATGCGTTCGTCATACCTGGTAACTGCAAAGTAAATGATAAAACTCATAGTTCACCTCCACTAAATCTCAGAATAAACATTATTCCTTTCCCAGTGATTATTCTAAAGAACGCTTAATTTCACAAAGTGTTTCATAATCTAATGAATGTAAATTTTTATTCTCGCTTCATTCTATAATCTATACAATTTCCTCCATTTTCCTAGTAAATGCGAATTTCTTATACAAATATTTCTTCTTTCGTATAACCAACCAAAGATACAATTTTATCCATAATTTCTTCATCATTGGCGTTTACACTCAATTCGAATAAATCAAGTGAAGGGCTATTATCTTTCATATCTTTATATAATTTCTTTGCTTCAATTCTTGCATCATCAAGAGAATAATTTCCCTCATTAAATTTCAATTCTCCATTGATAATTTCTAAAATATCATTGCAAAACAATCTCCAATGTTCTACAGATGGATTGTATGCAACACATTTGTCATTTTCACGATTTCTAATTCTAAAACATAAATCGTTCCCGTCCTCCTGTGCAATATCTTTCATCCATAAATCTAACTGTTCAGGATTGAAGTCAAATGATAACTGAATATTAAAATCATGGCTCATGAGCGTATCTATCAGTTCATTCAATTCATTTTCATTTTTAACATGTATTACAAAATCCTTTCCTACATTATTTTTATTTTCTAAAATTTTTCCAATTCGCTTCATATTCTTCTTTCCTTTCTTCTAATGAAACACGCATTTACAGTGCCTTTGCAATTTCTTTTCTCATTTCTTCTAACAATCCTGGAAATGTTTCTTCAAATGAATTTTTTTCTGATGAATCCCATGACATTTCACTAACTCCAATATGCCATGCTGATTCAAATATCAATTTGTCTTTCTCTTTTGAGAAATTTACTGATATTTCATGCCCAAACCGCAACAGTCCATTGCTTGTACTTTTATCAACAAATACATTGATACAATCTTTGCCCTTATACTGTATATGTTCAATTTTCATATAATCATCTCCTTATGAAATATCCATTTACTCTGTTTCCACTAAGTTATTCTCTTTTATTAATCGTTCACGAACCATTCTGTTTAAATCTCAGTTTAAGATACTTTATATCTGTCTCTCGACGCAGAACGGAACATCATAAAAAGCATTTCCGATAATGGTTTTTCTCTGTCTCTGCGTTTTGCCTTCTTAATTACTGTCAATTCTCTCCAGTTATTACGCCAACTGCTTTCTGTTGGGACAAGTACCCCTACAAAGTAAGGGATTTTATTTGAAACCGCCGTATAAACTTCTTCTGGCATCACAAGATAATTGTAATCGCCTATAAAGTTCAAGCCGTGTCCTGAATTGAAGTCTTCAATAGAAGATTTTACTTCATAACAATAGAAATCCCCTTTTTCAATTCCGGAAACTGTGTTATTAACAGGCTTAAATTTCATATAGTCCACTCTTATTGCATGTCCTGTGGCATAATCAAATGTGACTTCTTTAGCCATATAAATTCTTGTGTCATTTTTAGGATTTATGTATTTTTCCAATGACATGGATAGTTCCTTTGTAATTTCCGGTCGTTTACTCATCTCTACCTCCTAAATTCTTATTCTATTTACCAAGTCTTTAATTTCCTTTTCATACATTACTTTACCAATGTCTGTAGCTGCACAATAAGGATTATTAAAATGATTATCAATTGCATTTAAGATTTTTGATTTATATTCCTCCATTTCCTTATTAACAATTGCGGTAATCATCACATCTAAACTAGGATTATTTCTCCTTTCAATTCCTCATAAAAACTTGGTTTCTTATTACTCTATATCCCGACAATATTCATACTTTCCATTTTCAAAATCATTAACAAAAGTATTTGTAATATCATTGCCATAATTTAATTCGTCAAGCGTTGTTCCATCTCCACTACGAAGTTCATCAATATCATATCCTTTACTTTCAAAATAATCATTGATTTCTCTATCAAGTATAGCTGCTTGTGAAGTCAATTGTGCCAATTTATGCATTTTTACTTGTATATCTTTAGGTATTCTCATAATTTCTCAACTCCAATCTTCCAATGAAACTATTATTCTATGACGAATCCACTAATTACCTCTTGTCCAACCCTGTATATGTACAGGATCAAACGCTTTCATGCATTTAGGACATATTGGAAACAAACCATTACGATAGTTACTTTCCATATCCCTAAAAACTTTATTCCTTCTCATTCTTTGGAATTCCTCATCTGCCAACTTAGCATAACTCTGTGCCTTAGATAACATTCTTTGTTGCGTTTTCTCAATCTCTTCATACCTTCCTGCCAGGGATACAAGCGCATCAAATGCGTTCACGATAGATCCGCAATCTTGACATGTAACTATCCGGTTCGTAGTATCTACTTCATAATGTGCCGGATTGCATTTGCAAATTTTATCTCTAGCACGATTAATTCTAACAATATCGAATGATACTATATTATTCTCCATGAACATTCTCCCCAAAATTCTTATTTTAATATCTGTTTTTAATTTCGCTTATTTCTGTAATAAATCACTAATTGCATATATTAAGTCACTTATCAATTCATCTTTGTCATCTTCTGACAATTCATTTGTGACTTCTTTATATTCCTTCCCATTGTTTACGAACACTTTTGATTCATAGTCCACACACGATACTAAAAATCTACTACCTTTTAATGAAATCATAGTTTATTTTTCTTCCTTTTGATTGCGTTTTATGTTTATTCAATTTAATTTTCTCCAATTTTCAATTAGTTAATTTCTACCAAACTCTTGCAATTTTGCACGCATATAAGAAGCATTTTGGTATTCGTTAATCGCCCCATCTTTCCATTCCACAACAATCATGATATTCCATCGCTTAGAATGCTCGTTCCAAGCTTTTCTACCCTTTTCAATAGAAACGATATCTTTTTTATATGCTTTTGGAATGTATTTCATTAGAGATTCATCCATAAAATCACTCTCCAATCTTAAATAATTCTTATTAAGCTAATTTTCTTCCACACATCGGACAATAATTGATTTTGATTGACACTCCATATTGTGCCATTTTTGCACTTTCATCAAATGAAAAACCTATTTTCATTGATTTTTCCATTTTTAATTATTTTCTTCGTTGAATTTATCTTCCTTCTCTAAAATAATATCCATTGCCTCAACAAATGCAGTATGTATATCATCATATGACTCTATACCTAATACATTATGGATTCTCTCTAAATCACTTTCGGATAAACTGATGGTTATTAACATAACTTATTTTCCTCCTTATCATTTTGATTACTAAAACAAAAAAGACATAGCCCAACTGAGCTATGTCTAAATAAAAAATATTTAATATGAAATTTTTCTATATGTATACTGTACCATATAAGTACTATTTATGCAACCGGTATTTCATAATTTGCTTTATCAGATATCCATTCATGTAATGGAACATACTCTTTTGAGGTATATTCTAAAGAAAAGATAAAATTATCTTTATTAGAAAATATGTCTTCACATGAAAGAAGATATTTATTATGTGGCAGCTCCTTTTCTATTTTCATTGAAAAACGATTGATTATTTCTTCACCTCTGTATAAAGTAATTTCATATCCACACAAACCATCAATCGGTCCATCATCTAAGAAGACTGTCCAAGAAGCTGTAGTCAGCATATGGCAGAGGGAATTACATAGGAATACCATTCTATCTCTTAAAATCTCTATCTTATTCACCTTATTCTTTTCCCTTCCCTGAAATCATCGTTTCATACTCATACTTTTAATAAATTCTATCTCTTCGTCAAATTTCTCTTTGCTTTCATTCTTTTCTAATTCATCCAGCCAATCAATTAACATTTCATCTAAAGACTGATACTCGCAATGACCACAATCATTCTCTCCCCTCCATTCCGAAAATCTGACAATACTAATCGCCCATCGGGATAAAATCTCCATGAATAATCATAACAATCGCAAATACTACCCATGGTTTCCAATTTATCGTTCCAGTCCTGAAATACACCTTCTGTCAATTCTGATACGGTCGTATCATCATCATCCTGGGTTATTATCATATTCCCATAGGTGTATCCACGATTTTTCTTATATCTACTTTCCATATGAATCTACCTCCATTTTTATTGAAACTCTATTTCATTAGTTGTGTACTCACCCATCTTTTTGCACTCGCAAGTGATTTGCATTTAACAAGTTCTATAAAACCACCATAGTCAACTTCTACTCCAAAATAATCTCCCATATCATTAATCCAGCAATTTTTTCCGTATTTTGGATGATTAATTTCAGAAGCCCACTGAGCTGGATTCCCATTTTCATCATCACATTCATGAACTATGTTCCAATTCAATTTTGCCATAGCTTTCTCCAATCTTCTCAATAAATCATCGTTTCATGGTTTCTGCAATTTCTATGAATATGCTACCTGTTCTTACATCTTCTATTTCAATCAGCTTATACTTCTTTCCGTTATATTTTCTTAAAGGATGACAAAGCAGTAATGTAACTTTATCAACCACTCCTTTACTATCAGTAAAAGTTGCATCTATACAAGCTCCGCAAGAGCCATCTGCTTTTGACCATCCACGTCCTCTTGTAATATGATAAGTATTAAAATCCACATCATAATTCAAATCGCATTTAATTTTCTGTTTAAATTTACATTGTTCTTCTGTCATATCATAAATCCTTTCAAATTCCTACTTTTAAAGGTATAGCATTAGTTTCCCATTCTTCGACTAAGCAATTAACAATATCTTCTGGAATATCTACATTTGCAAATCTTCCATCGTTTACCCAATCATAAGCTGCACTCCATCTGTCGCTGTGCGACCACTCTTTGCCTATCCATTTAGAGAACTGGTCACTCTGTAACTTACACCATTCATAAAACATTCCTGTTTTTTCAATAAAATCCTTTGCCTTATTTACCATTTCCATGTCAGCTACAGGAAACCATCTCTTTTCAATTTCTGGATAATCGCCATTCCAACCATCCCATTTTGAATAGACAATATCTCCGTTTTCATCATGGACTTCACAACCCAGCTTTAATGCTTCTCTTACTGCATCTTTTAAGTTATCAATATTGTCTGCTTTCTTATTTCCATACCAATCATAACATGCATATTTCATAATTTCACCTTCCTTGTAAATCCTCATTTCATTCTGGTATTAAGCTCGTTATTTGTTCTAAACACATCTCAAAAAATGTTTTGGATTCATCATTTGTAAATTCCTTTTCCATCCAATGTTTATTTCCATTGTTATCAATGTAGTAAAGTTCATATTTTTCTTCGTCTTGACACATATGGAATCCATCAGAATCAAATACTACACATGCACCAAAACAATCCGACAAATAATTTTCTCCATCCAAATTTATTGCATTTTTAATATATTTTTTGGGTACGTTTTCCGCTACGCACCAAAAAATTATAGAATCTCCAAAATTGTCAAAATGTTCTATTTCTTTACATGTAATCATAATTATTCCTCCATTCTTCCAAAAGAAACTCTTGTTTCAGATGAAATTTCTGTTTCAAAGTTACCATTGTGCCTTTTTTAATTTTCCATTTTCGTCAAATTCCCAGCACAAATTTTCAAGCTGCTCTTTGAATGATAAATCATACCAACTTCTGCTTCTGTCGCAAAATGATGAAGCTCTATGTGCATATAACTTGTTTTTTCTTAGCCAATGCTCCATTGTATCTTCATCTTCTACTGGGCTAACATATAGAAATTCTTCACCATGTCCAGTTGTTACAGTTTTTATAAAATGGGCATTTTTATCAAAAACGATAAAGATTGACTTCTGCCTTGCTTCTTTCTGGCTTGAAATTCCGAAATGTTCATTAAGCCAATTATCAATAAAGAATTTTTCTTCTTCCTTTTTGACATTTTCCCGTTCAGCCTTTAAATGTTTTATGCTTTGCTCGTAAGAATTAATTTGTGCATATAATTGATTCATATAGCTGTATTCTTTTACTATATTTTCGTCTATTTCTTTTATAGTTCTCATTTCGTCCACTCCTTTTTAATTCATTAAAAGTTTATATGGTGACACATGTAATTTATTTTAGGAATTGCTTTATATCAGTTATAAAAGAATCTCTTTGCTTGATGTTTTCTTCTGCTGTAGGCAAAATTCCAATGTATTTTTTATCTATTTCATTTTCTCTTTCTAATACATTTATCAATTCCTGCAAATTTTCATTTCCATAATCTACACGGAAATCACCGTATTTGTCCTCTAAAGTATAAAAACATGTATTATCTGAATAGCTCTGTTTATGAAGCTTTAATCCAAAATATTCACTTTTACAAAGATATTCATTACCAATAATTTTTTGATATTCTGCCGTATCTTTACCAAGAATCTTATATGCAGCACCACAATCTTTTGAGTCAAAATCCATATTGAGTGGAATCAATGAACCATTACATTCAAAATAACACTTGTTATCTACAACATAGTAATCTCCATAATGCGTTTTCATAGTTTCTTCAAGTGTCCATACATGTGATGATTTGTAATATTTTTCTATAATAAAATTATTAGTTCTGTTTCCAAATTCATCGAAAAACCGATTTTTATATGAACTATAATCTAAATATTTTTCATTATTCATTTTATTCCTCCATATCTTGTAATGAAGAAAAGGAAGTTTTTCTTCCTTTTCTTCATAAATCTTATATAAGTTCTTTTATAGCTTTTACAACTGCTTTTGGTAGCAGTTGCGGATCATTTGTTGAAACAAATTTGGCAGCACAGCTTCTTAACATATCTTGACAGTAGATATCTTCGATACCCTTTTGGTCATTTCCCAATCCGAACGTGATAAACCTAACTTTCTTTTTGGAATATTCCATAAGGACATTTCGGATATCTTTGTATGCATCAGATTGTGAATAATATGCCGATGGCTTTCCGTCTGAAATAATAAAAACAAATTTCTTTTCTTCCTGCCTATTTGCAACCCTATCTGCACAATATCTCAATGCCATTCCATCCCTGTTACAACCTCCCGGATTAAGGGAACATATCCTGTACTTATCCTGACCGTCTACAGTGTTGAACTCAGCCAGGGAATATAAATACATTCCACCAGAATAATTATGACCATATACCATTACTGGTATATTCATCATCTGACCAAATTCATAGATGATCAGTGCAGTCTGCATTGCATATAGTAGTTTGGACTGGGCACTCATACTTCCAGAACAGTCAACAAGTATTGATATAGCCATATTTGGGATATCTTCCGGTAAATCATTTTTACAGAAAACCTTTTTATCCATCCGGTATAAGTGATTACGGTCAAGATACCTGCCATTATGCAGCCCATCTAGTTTTCCACCTTGCTGCTGGTCTTTTATTTTTCTTCTAATTTCTTTAGCCATAGCTGAAGCCATTTTTAATGCTCCATTATCACAAAAATATTGATAAAGTTGCATGGCTGAGTTAGAAGTATTTCCTCGGAGCATGTTTACCTCAACATTATTATTAAGCTCCGAAAAATCAAACGATTCGACAGACTGTTTAAGCTCGTTATCAAGACGAGCTTGTTCATTTTCTCTTACTGTCTGCTCTGCAATATTGGTTGTAATGCGGTCAATCTCAAGAGATTCTGGCATATTCGAATTAGAGATATTTACTGAGGACATTTCAAATTGGTCTACTGCTTTCAATCGCTCTATACTCTTATCGTTAAGAGCAGAACCAGAATTCAGATCCAGATTATCATTGATATCAGGATTTATGATATCATCCATGTTTTTATTCAATCTGCTGAATAAATTGTTGATATCAGTACTAGAATTCGTATTTTCAGTGCTACCGCTGGAATTTGTTTCTGACCTAGCAGATAAACCAGATGCATTATTTCCGATAGGATTTTGAGATTCAGGATCATTATTCTGTTTAGAATTTTCTCCTGATTTATTGGGATTTGAAGTAGATTGATCAGAACCAGTAGATGCGTTATGGCTTTGATCAGCCATTTTACTATTTCCAGGTTCTTTCTGGTCGCCAGATTGTTCCAGCCCTTCACTATTCTGATTATTGCTTTCATTGGTGTTTTTATCATTTTTATTATCAGAATCAGACGATGAAACACCATTCTGTTGTTGTTCAGGATTATTTTGAGAACTCCCGTTGCCAGAATCATCTTGCGACGATTGATTTTGGGACTGTTCCTGCTTTTTCTCCTGTTTTAGATACACATAAAACTCGCAAAACAATTCATTTACAAGTTTCATTCTGTCATATGCCTTATATGTGTGCGTAATTTTATGAATCTCGCCTTTATGCGTGGTAATGAATTTTATAGCCGGGATAGAAACATCATTGCATTTGATTTTTTCGTATTTTGCATACGATAGCAATGAATTTAGGGCTATAATATATTCAGCTATTCCTTCTTCAAGCTGTGCTTCTACACTTGGCAATCCATCTAACTGGTAATCCCTGAGAAGCATGAGACATTTCCCTTCTCCAGGAACAGACTTTAGGATCATATTTTCGATAAATCCGTCCTCTAACGAACTATCAATATAATCCAATATTTTATAGAATAGATTCACATTCTGCGGATTCATAGACTGCAGATCTGAAATGAACTCAGTAGCTGCTGCACCGCTAGGCGTAGGAAACAATTTCCTTTGTTTGAAAAATGCACTCTCTCGTGAGATATTTAGGTGGAAATCTGTGAACAACAAATGTCCACACTCATGAAGAATTAGTCCTTTTTGAGATACAAGCTTTTTGATACGTGTTTCTGCTTTCAGCATAAATTCGTTATTCAAATTTATGGTAATATCACCGCGGTCAGTTGCATAAGCGATTACCGGATTGTCTGTCCACTGAATATGAAGATCAGTACCTGTGGAATATTCTTTTGTAATTGCAGTAGCAAGATTCTGCAAATAGATTCCGCAGGATTCACTTAAAAAGAAATCTTTATCAGTGATATTATCCTTGGCTTCTGCTACTTTTTTTCGGAAATCTTTGATCATAATCCCTTTTTCTTTCATCTTTACGACTCCTTTCTGCCTTATTGGCAATAAAAAAACCGATCAGGGGTTCCCTGGTCGGTTAATTAATAAATATTATATGAAATTTTTAATATGTGGATATTATACCATATTGATTAGCCTAGTGCAATATAGAGTAGAATTATATTAAGTCATTTCACACCATTGTTGATATTCATCTAACCTTTGAATAAATCCAGAAAAATCTGGAACCGTAAAATCAAGTTCCTTATACCTTATAGGGTAAATAATACCTTTACTAATTAACTGTGCTCTGATGGTAGAAATGGAGCTAACGCCTTTATTCAGATTTTTTGCAACATTAGAAATAGTACACGGTAATTCTCCACATTTGACCATTGCGAAAATAAATTTCTTATCACTCTCTGAACACCTTTCGTATCTTGTCTTGAAAAAACCAGTGTCCAGCATATTGTAAAATTCATCAACACATGTTGTCACATTGGAGTCTGTGATAATAGCAGAATCAGTCTTCTTATAGATGATCTGGCAGAATTGTTGTATAAAATAGGGATATCCTTTTGTTATATCTGCGATAGCTTTAATAGCCCCGTCCGTATATGTTACGTGAAATTTTTTTACCGGTTCTTCAATAGCCTTTTTTGATTGCTCATAGGTCAAAGAATCGACCTGCCTGTAAACAAAAAGTCTTTCTGAATACGATTTTTCATCCGAAAGCATTTTATATATTTTCGGTAAACCGGCACCAACGACCATAACAGGATAACCCAACTGGTTTGCCCGATGTAATGAGGCAATTAATGAACCTAATTGATTTTGCTTCATATACTGTATTTCGTCTAAGAAAAAACATATAGGAGTATTGGTCTTTAAGGCTGTTTCACCAATTGTCGTAAATACATCGGTTAGACTCTGTGTTAAGTTACTGGAGACGTATAGCTCCCGATCCTGAACGGATAAAGAGAAAGTACTATCGTTAGGATTAAAGGATACAACTAAAGATTTTATTGCATCCAGTGGTTTTTGGATAAGGTTTTTAAATTTTTCAACAGTGCTGACTTTGCGTAGAAAAGCCTGAGAACATTCTGCAATTTGTGATATGAAATCATTCTTTTCCTCAATTTCTATATGTTTACAGAAAATTCCTTTGTCTTCGGCTATACTTTGTAATTTATTGATCAGTACAGTTTTTCCGACTCCTCTCAATCCGCTAAAAATAATTGATTGGGTGGGAATTTCCATTTTTAGTGATTCAAACATTTGCTCTACATATTGGATATCTTCATCTCTACCGGCAATATAAACAGGCATTAATCCTGCACCGGGTCTGTATGGATTTATTTTGACCATAATATCACTCCCTTTATCTAATTATATTTTACTATTTTAGTGCGTAAATTACAACTGTATTACGTTGAATACCGCAAAAAAAAACCTATAAGTAATAATAGGAGCCGCTTACAGTGAAGCGGCTCTAAATAATTACATTAATATATTTTTTACAACATCAGCATCCGAAGATTCCATGATTCTACGGAACACATATGTGATCCAGTCGCTGATATGATCACCAAAGATAGCGACCAATGCGATTAAGACCAGTAAAACCATTATAATATTAATAGCTTTATCTCTCATTTTGTCACCTCAACTTTTACTAATCTGATTTGATTAGCATATTTTTTTGCCAATACAAAACTATGCATTGTCCCTTTAGAATGACCATCCCAGAACGCAATACATCCTCTGTCTTCATGAGAAGCCAGATATTTGTGCATTTTATCATTGCGCTCATAACCTGCACTTTTCCCTTTTTCCCAATCTGCAGGCATACAAAGAAAGACATAATTTCTTTCTTTTGCGTACCTTTCTGCAAGAGAATCCGTGCCACCAGCTCCACCGGATAATATAACAATGGTTTTATCCGTTTTCGAAGCCAATATCTTATCCATTTTCATAGAAAAATAAGAATAATCACTAAAGGTACGGCTGCCTACGACCAGGCACATGAACAGGTTCTTTTCGTCAATATACAGAAATGAATCATTTTCTCCTATAGGACATGGAGTTTTGTATGTAGCAATCTGCTCATATTCTACCGAACCTATTTCGCAAGGCGCGGCAAAATGAGGACATCTAAGGGTACACACATACATTTTGAGTCTCCTTCCTTACACACTATATTCCAAATTGAACCAAAGATAATGAGGAATATCCAACTTCATCGACTTGATATAGTCACGTCATTCTGCTGTATTTGGAATAAAAGAATGAGATTGTTTTTCTGCTTTGATTATCTTTTCAATATGATCTTTGTGGTTATCATTACCAATGAGTAGAGTTGCTGCGTCAGCAAGACTCATAGAGCGGATATCATAAGCAGAGTTCATCTTGATTATATTTTTGCAGACGTAAATCTCTTCCAATGCTTTTACGACTGTCCTCTTTGAAGTTCCGATATCAAGGCAATTGCCTGAAACAGAAGAATCAAATTCATTTCCCATATATCCATAATACTGGATTCCATATTCTTCTCCCACAATGTACGGAGAATCGGTACAAACATATTCTGCCCATTCAGCACCACATATCTTGTGGCGTTTACATACCTTGGTGAACTGATAGTTTCTGCCAAGATAGGTAAACTGGGAATCCGGGACTGTTTCATAAGATATTTCTTCAGAATGCAAACATCCTGTCCAGTTCTCCTCATACCCATTCATTTCATCAATTTCCTTTGCGTAAAGATTTCTGTCCATGAATGTGATCAGCCATTGATTAATACTAAGTGAAGTTTCACCCAATAGCGTTTCTGACCAAAAATTTTTCTGGACATTTTCACGGTTAAAAGAAATGGATTTAGAAATTTTTTCCCATTCATTTTTTATTACGGTGCTAAATTTAGGAAGAGGATTTTCATCTGCATTAGAATAACGGACACATTCATTTCCGCTTGCATCACAACAAATGAAAATATAATCTTCTGGAACCGGTCTGTCCAATTCGCAATAGCCAAGTGGATCTGCAACATAATACCATGTACCAGCATTTCCATACATGTGGCGGGCATAATATTTGGGCTGCCCTTTTCCAGGCTCAAGTACCTTCCATAATTCGTTATAATCATCGTTTTCAGTACTATATAACCGAACTTTGATTTCTTTCATAATAATATAAGCTGCTACAGATAATATTCAATTATATGTAATGCAACTACTGCCTTTTAGGCAGTCCTCCTTTCTTCCGTCATTTTATTTTCGGGAGAAATATTTTCTCCTCTGAAACAATATCCGCAAAATTCCCACGTTTCTTTATCGAAGCGTTTGAATGTCAGATAAGTGGACCGATACTTTCCGGTATGATCTTTTTCTGTAGAATGTGCCTCACCGAGCTGTGCACAGTCAGATCTGTAGCAAGCTGGCGGCAGACAATTCATAAAGTCATCAACTACATCATTCTCTACCAGATCACCAGCCATAAGAGCATCACAATACATCCAGTCGCGGTTTAATACCTTACGACCATTTAAGATGCGGCAATCACCATATTGGAGACTACCTGAGATTTCTCTTTCATCACAAAATAATTGCCGGTCTTGATATAAATGTTTTCTCTGTAGATTAGATAAGATTTTTTGGGCAATTTCTTTTGATGGAATCCATCCGTTACTGCCTGCTTCAATTGTGTATTCGCCATTGTAAATATAGCAAACTCTGTACTCTTTCATTTTCGTTCTCCTCTCTTTTAAGCATAAAAAAAGCAGTTGGTAATATACCAACTGCAAATTAATAAAGTTATTATGAAATTTTTTATATTATTATTATACCAAAGTCTCCCTATTTTGTAAATATTATTCCTGTCTCAATTTTAACAGCTTTTTATAGATCCTAGGAATAAAATATTCACTTTTCATATATTTTTGGAGTGTTTTATCATTTATATCAGCATTAGTTTTAATCCCTAACTTGAATAATTTTTCGTAAACGCTTTCCGAAAAATATATCCCTTTTTCTGGATCTTTCAAATCTGCACTAGAGTAGATTTGAATATTATAGGTGTTACATAACTGGACAAGCTCGTTGTAAGTTATAGATCCCATATTACGAAATTTTAAAATACTTTCTTTTGAATATTTCGTAATATTTTCTAAATTGGTACATCCATTTCTGGATAATATCTGACGTAGACGCAGTGACATTTCTATTTTGTCTATTCTAATCATATTACTTTACCTCGTTAATATGTATTACTTATTCAGTATACACTAAAGTAATATAATGAGAATAGGGTAAATAGTGAATATTACGAAAATTTTTACAATTTTTAATTTCTAATGATATTATTTGAAGCTTATTTTTAATTTTCCTTCTCCACCCCTCAAAAGATGTACCGTAGCACTGAATTTACCAGATTTCCCGATCAATCCTGATACAAGAATTTTTTCACCATTCACGATTGCTTGCAGTTCATCATCTGTCAGCTCTTTTTTGCAGCATACAGTAAAGCATTTTGTACCGCATTCAGGACATCTAATAAGGGAACCGGTACGGACCATATGAACATTCTTCTTTTTACATCTGGCTTTTCCACATATTATTGAAGTATCTTCTTTTTCATATTTTGCGCCGCTGTTCTCAAATTCAAAACCTACTTTTCTTTTTTCAGTATCAACGACCAGGAAGGCATTGAATGTTTTTCCAGATTTTGCCTTTAATCCTTTAATTAAATCCGTCTTGTGGTCATACAGGAGCTTATCAAATTGTTTCTGACCCAATAGATTCATTATTTCACGGTTAAGACCGAAACCACATGTTTTGTTTTTATAGTTTTCACAGGCGCAGCCAAATCGTGTTGTCATAACCTTTCCGTTACATATGGGACAGTTACCTATTTCTTTGGAATCAAAAGGTTCCAGTCCGGGATCTTCCTGAGCTGTTGCTTGCTTGATTGCTTCAACTGTACTTCGAACATAGCTGTACAGCTTTTCTTTATAGACAGTGCCACTGATTTGTCCTTCGGCAATTTGGTTGAGACCTTTTTCCCAGCTTGCAGTCATTTTAGGCGATAGCAGGCTAGGTATGTGCTCTTTGATTATATCGTAGAGTATTTCACCGTCGGGATGAGGTTTTATGACTTGTGTCTTGCTGTCCAAAGTAATATATCCTATTTTGATCAGTTTTTTGATTGTGTCAGCCCTTGTTGCACTGGTACCAATTCCTTTTCCCTGTATTTCAGCTCTAAGATCTTCATCCTCAATAAGTTTTCCTGCATTTTCCATAGCAAGAATAATTGAACCGGATGTATATCGTGTTGGAGGTGATGTCTGTCCATTTTTTATTGAAAATTCTGTGTTTAGGATGTCTCCCTTATGGATTCCATGGATAGAGGCAGTTTTTTCATCATTTGTACCAGTTATCTCCATCCAGCCAGTTTTTTCCAGTATTTTTTCAGAGGCATAAAAATGTTCACCATTAGAATGTTTGAGCAGGATTTCTGTCTTATTATACTCGGCAGGAGGATAGAAAATAGACAGGAATCTATTGGTGATTAATTTATATACGGATAACTGAAGGTCATTGAGCCTGCTTACATCTGTTTCTCCTGTAGGAATGATAGCATAGTGATCGGTTATCTTGCTGTCATCAGTATATTTGGACTTAGAAAGTCCATCATACATATTCTGTAATATGATCTTTTCCGCAATGTCAGCATGATACTGTCCTTTTGTAAGCCCTTCAAGGTTATCTTCTATTACATCAGCGACAGCAGCTGACAGCACCCTTGCATCTGTTCGAGGATAGGTTGTAAGCTTTGCTTCGTATAGTGCTTGGGCTATTTCAAGTGTTTTATCAGGACTTATTTTAAAGAGCTTTGAACATTCTGCCTGTAGTTCAGCCAGATTGAAAAGTAGTGGAGCCTTTTTCTTTTCAATTTTATTAGTAACATTTTCGACAAGTAGCCGATTATCCTGAGCTAACTGTGCTTTCAGCTGAGATGCATCTTTTTGCATCTTAAAGCCGGTTTGATCATATAGCAGAGGACTTTCATAATACATAGAACTTTCGTCTGCTTTCCAGTTGGACTTAAATCCGGAATCTGCTTCAATTTTATAAAAAGAAGTTGGAGTAAAATTACGAATGGCTCTCTCCAGCTCCACTACGAGCCCAAGAACACAAGTCATTACACGTCCTACAGCAATTACTTTTCTTTTTTTGGACTTGATTTTCTGATTATATTCATATCCGAATTTCACTGACATTGCTCGGGAGAAGTTAATACCTACGGCATAATCTTCTATCGCTCTCATATATGCAGATTCTGATAAATTATCATAATATGACAGCTCTTTTGCTTCTCTGATACCATTTTTTATTGATGCATCGGTGTAGGAGTCAATCCAGATTCGTTTTATTCGGATATTATGATTAATTCCTGCCTGCATTAAGATCAGCCGTTGTATGTATTCTCCTTCACGACCAGAGTCACCTGCTATAAGAAGTTCAGATATGTCATTTCTGTGATATAGTTTTTTTACAATATCATATTGTTCTTTTACGTTTTTAATAACTTCGTATTTATATTGTTCCGGTAAAAATGGAAGTGTATCAAGTGTCCATTTTTTTAGACTTTCGTCATAGACTTCTGGATATGACAGGGTGACAAGATGACCTACACTCCACGTTATAACCCACTGATCGTTTTCAAAATAACCGTTTTCTCTGGAAAAGGAACCAAGAACTTTTGCAAAGTCAGCGGAAACTGACGGCTTTTCGCAAATGATTAGTCGTTTACAAACATACGTTCTATTATCCATGTGAATTACCTACCTTCATATTAAATTGGATTATGCCAAAAAGGAATATTTCTATTGGTGACATTCGGCTTAATAATATACATTTTACTGTATATTATACCACATTATATAAAAAGAACAATAAAAAAGCTGCTATATCAGTGATATGCAGCTCTTGATAATTAGCTGCCGCACTCTCGTTACTATAGTCGTGAGTTAGGCAGTTTTTCTTGAATTGTATTCAAAATAAGTAGTTTCCTGGAAGGCTTTCCAGATAAATTTTTTCATACGTTTCAGAAGGATTTATGTGTTTGTAGTATTCACTATTCTTCATATTTTTTTTATGCCGATAATACGTTGCTTCGGCCATTCCTGTAGTCTGAATAATCTGTATATCTGTCATAGATTGGGCCATAAAGATGATATCGGAGTAATGATACAACGAAGAGGAATCTTCGTTAGAAAAATATTTTTTATGCCGTCCTGCTTTTCTTGTTTTTTGCCGGTTATATTTTTCAGGGTTCACGCTTAATGATACGTGATCTTCTCCCAATATCAGATTAAAGCCGACTTCACTTAAAGCATGCTTTATTGTATCCATATATTTGTCGTTATAATTTTGTTTATAATATGGATCTATATCTTTGAGTGAAAAGTAAATCCGGCAATTTTGATCTATTTTTCCCATATAATCACCTCTTTTTTATGATACTACATTTCATGTTATTATACAATCATATTTAAAAACGATTGCATAATATGATTGTACAAAAAAGACCGGCTATCTTTTACGTAGTCGGTCTCTGATACTTATGCTGGATAACATGTAAGTACATACAATCGTGTACATCCACCAGCTGCATCTGTTTCCTTTCCAAGAAACAACAGTACCTTATTGCAGATGATCGGACCATCCTGCCATTTATGGGATTTATCCTTAAGATATTTTTTCCCACAGTGCTCCATATCACATACGATACGGAAATAAGGCTCTTTCCCTGCACATAACCATTTTGGGAGATCTGGTGAATCATACATCATATCATATATCAGTTCCTCAATGTTTATATTCTGAAAGAAGCAGGAAGCTCCCTTTACATCTTCCGACAAGCATCTATTCATGAGATACTTATCTGATTTAAAGGAATGTTCAAAGACTGCATGGCAGTCATGCAATGTTTGTGAACATTCTTCTATCATATCAGCTACAAACTGATATTTATTATATTTCTCTGCCATACAGTAACTTCCTTTCTTACAATCTATATGCCTTGAAATACGGCATTTCTGACTCTGAAATTGCTCCTGACTCTGAATCAGAAATATTTTCTCTGGTCAGAATATTGAATCCTGATCGAGATGAATTCATTTTTGCTGATGTAATACGCAAGATCGCGTTTTTCTTGCTATCTGATACATCAGCCTTTACTTTACACAATCCATCTGTATTATGAATTGTATAATCTGTTATACCGCACTTATCATATGCATACAGCAAGATTAATAAGTCGGTACTTTCTACGATTTTCATGGTTTTCCTCCTTAACAAAAAAACCGATTGGATATCCCAACCGGTTTAAATTAATAAATTGATTTATGAAATTATTGATATACTTTATTATACCATATTTTATGCAAATAACAACAGGAAATTGTATTGACGCTTTTTTGGCATATAGTATAATATACCTAAATGAATAGAATTTCCAAGACATATAGTATATAGATTTAATAAATGGAGTGTAAACGAATGAAGCAGGAACAGCTTGAATTGTTGGTGAGAAATGATATAGATTGTAAGGATAAAATTATAGATGAAATTACGGATATTTTTTCCGAAGATATTGATATCCCAGAATATCTCTACAAGAGAGAACCTATTATATCAGAGGCACATTTATTTATGGAGTCGCTTTCCGATGTGATGCCAGTGCAGAAAGGTATTTTGATTTCTGAATTAATATTACGGTTTCTGGAAAACCTGAATAAAACGCATTGTGAATCTATATGGGAAACTGTTCAGGAATATATGACTGAGAGTATGAAATTAATGGAGTCTTTCGTTGATCAGAGCATCGACGCTGGTTCGATTTCGTATACTAAGCTCAATGATATGCATATGGGTAATTTTATTGAATATATTAGGGATTACTATGGACATTTACTAACATATTTGAAGAAAGGCTCCTACATGGAGCATGATGCTCAAAGATACTTTCAGAATTACGATATATTAGTGGGAATTGCATTAATCCGATCCTTGTAATAATAAAAACAGCCTTACGCATGAAAACTGATTGAAACATCAGTTACAAGCGCAAGGCTGTTTTTTATTTTGTTGCAGCAAGTTCTATCACCTGCCCAAATGCATCTGCTAACAGTTCATATCTTTTATAGATATTCATCTGTGGATGTTGTTCGCTTAATTCCATCTCCAGAAAATTCACGACTTTGGAAAAATTTCTCTCCAGTTTATAATGTGCTTCCAGATCTGTGTTGTCATAGGTAGCAATTTCATTTCTTAAAGACTGTGCTACCTTTACATTTGTATAGATCATCATGAGACGATCCTGCGAATAGCTCTTTATATTTTTCATATATTATTTCCTTTCTGCCAGAGGCTTATAGAGGTGTTCAAGTTGAACACTTTTTTTAATAAAAAAACCGACTGGAAATTGAAATTCCAATCGGTTAAATAAAAAATACTATTATGAAATTTATAATATACTTTATTATACCATATTATCGTTAATAAACAAGTATAAAATTAGAACTTATGCAAATCTCAGCTGCGGCTGGCTATCATCTATCCTAAGATTAGGTTGCCTCTTAGCTACACACATTTCAGGAAGATTTGCTTTGACCAATGCTGCAGGAAGAGGCGGACATACTGCGTTTCCACATCTGCGCACCTGTTCACTTCTTGGGTATGTCTTTCCTGTACAATCATGGTCGATTATATAGTCATCCGGGAAGCCTTGACATCCATATAGTTCCTTCGGCTCCAGCATCCTTAATCCAATGTCAACAATCTGGTAATCTATACCTTCTATTGTTACCAGGCCGAATCTATCTCTGGAGGTCACTGTATCAAGGGGTTCCTTTATGTCTTGTCCGGTTCCCTGTCCATAATATTTGATCAAAAATGCTCTGACTTCGCCAAAGTGACCATCTCCAGCGGTGATAGTTGGTATCGGATCTCGTAAGTCTCGCCCATCACAATGGTTATTCATCTGGATAAGATTTGCTGTAACTATACTGTTATGATCCCACGCTGTTACAGTTGGTAATGGCTTTTCCACACTATCTCCAGCACCTTTGTAACCACCGTCATAATATTTGTGCAAGAATGATGTTACCAATCCATAACGGTTTGAACTATCAACGGTCATAAGCGGATCGTCAATGCCCTGTCCACGGACTTCTCCTTGCGCTGTTTCAGAATGATACTGGATCAATGTCGGGCTGATTAAACATTGCTGGTTGCCGGTTGTAATGGTATGCAGTGGATCTTTGCAGCTGCCTCCCGGATGATTGGTTGTATTGGTGCCCATATATGGCGCAAGTTTAGGCTCAATAAGACAATGCTCATTTTTGCTCACAATCGTAGTAAGAGGATCTCTTACATCCTTGCTTCTATCCACTGCAAATCCAGTCTGACCGATCTGTATCATATATGGCTCTACGATTCCATATCCATGTTTTCCTGTAATCGTTGGCAGCGGATTTTTGATATCGTTGGCTTTACGTTCACCGCCATGATTGCATTGGATAATAAACGGTTCTGGATTTTCCAATACAAACTTTTTAAGCCCTCTAGCAATACGTTCCATTGTTTTAGGCGCTAATGGACGTACCGCCCGTATTCCGTACTTTTCTTTGATTCCTTCCGACGTGTCGAATATGCTTGGACATGGCAAGGAGAAATCAAGCTGTGTATATGCACCTACATACGACTTACGTAGCCCTGTTTTGACTGCTTCGCTGTCTGCCGGTGCGTGTGTCGGTTTTGGCCATATGATCGGTTTTCCATCACATCTGGCTATCAAGAAGAATCGTTTTCTCATTGTAGGAGCTCCGTAATCTGCTGCCACAAGCTCACGAAACTCTACCACATATCCCAAATCCGTTAACTGCTGTACAAACTTTTCAAAGGTCTTACCCTGTTTTGCCTTGATTGGATGATGCCCTCTGTTCAAAGGGCCCCCATGTCTTAAACTCTTCTACGTTTTCCAACATTATTACTCTTGGTCGTACCAATCCAGCCCATCTGCATGCTACCCACGCAAGACCACGAATGAATTTGTCCTTGGGCTTTCCTCCCTTGGCCTTTGAAAAATGCTTACAATCCGGTGAAAACCATGCCAACCCTACAGGATGCCCGTTACATGCTACCACTGGATCTACTTGCCACACATCCTCACAATAATGTTTTGGGTTTGGATGATTCGTTTTATGCATCCGTATAGCTTCAGGATCATGGTTGATTGCAATATCCACGCTCTAGCCTGTTGCCATTTCTATCCCTGTGGAAGTTCCACCTCCACCTGCAAAATTGTCAACTACCAATTCTCTATTAATCATAACTTACACCTTCTCTTTATTTTGTAACGATGTTAGCAGTAACGCTGATATTTGCCAGATTCTATGTCTTTTACAAATTTATCCGTAATGTCAATACCGGCATTTAATTTGTTCAGAGAATTATCTTTATCGTGTCTCAGCTCTTCAACAGCGAATCCTTTCGCATCAAAATAGTGATCGATTTCTTCTGTCAGCACTTTGGACTGTTCCACATATTTAGCCAGTTTATGCATTTTGTTTTGAATTTCTAATGATACTTTCATTTATGATACCTTTCTTAGTTTTCTCTGATATGCTCCAGTACGATTCCAGATGCAGGTTTCCCGGATTCTATCCATAGTGATATACATCTGATCATATCTGCTTCGACATTTCGCTGCCTTATGGAATTAGTTCTTGCACAATACAATTTGATATTTTGTGAATCGTAAGGAACTTTAATATCATTCAGGAATTGTATAATATAAGCTTCTTTTTCAGCGTTATTCAGAGGTTTTATTTCGACAGCAAGCGAGAACCTGCTGAATAAAGCCTCATCCATAATGTCACGCCTGTTAGTGGCAGCAAGAATTATGGATTTTGTGTTGATTTTACGGTAATAATCGAGCTCTTGCATAAGAGTTACCGTAATTCGTGACAGCTCTCCACCCGTTACGTCACTTTCTGTACCTCTTTTCTGGGAAATACAGTCGATTTCATCTATCATGAAGATAGCTTTCTTGTCAGCCATAAAGCGGAATACTTTTTGGAGTCTCTTCGTAGTGGAACCGAGCACTCCATCCATCAATGCTGCAAAATTAATATAGACAAAATCAAGATCGAAACGATAGGCAAGATACCTGCCCATCATGGTTTTGCCGGTACCTGGTACTCCATAAAGCAGTGTTGTATTCAGATATGACAGACCGATTTTTTTCATTTCGCTTGATAATTTTCGAATACGTACTATATCTTTAACAAGCTGCTTTGTCTGTTCAGATACATAATATCTGGATATTGGGAAATCGTCGCAATGTTCTGCTTCGAGGCAGTCTTTTATATCAGCGGGAATTTCGAGTCTGGGCTGGGACATAATTTCTTTTCTCCCTTCTTTAAATAGTGGGCAGCCGTGGCATTCAGCTTTAATGTGTCATACAGATCATCCATAGAATTAATATCGAGGCATGAACAGAAAACATGTGCCATGAGCTGATATATCAGGGAAGCGCCGGGATTGTACAACAAATACGGCTGGTACTCCACTACTCCTGAAAATAACGGATCATAGCTGGCAATGACATATTCCATGAATTCAGGATGTTTCATCATCTTTCGGATATTTTTTTCATTCGGGCCATTTACGGCTTCAATGAAAAAGTCTTTTTCTGCCATACCTTCAAGAATCATGGTTCCGACCATGTGGTATCCGTCGTTTTTCTGTACGATACGGAATTTGTTTGCGCCTGGGTTCTCCGGATGGCTTATCTCACCATAAAACCCCAGCTCATTATTTCCTATAAGGGATATAGCTGTAGCCTGCGTTTTAGTGTCAACGCATATATCCTTCGATATTTGAGATAGCTTACTCTGATTTATGATTATTACATTCATATTTAGACCTCCATCTATTTTGTATGTATATTATACCATGCAATAAATAATTGAGAATACCAAGGAGAAATATTTTGTAAAAAAATACGGTATTTTTTATCAGAAATCCCTATTTTGCTGCTGTTGACGGTATTTTTGTATATGGTATAATATACATATATAGATATAAGGAAGGAAGCGAAACAGATATATGAAGATAGATGAAAGTAAGATTGAAGAATCCGTCAGAAATATACTACAAGGATATATGAATATCATGAATACGGACTCCGCTGAAGTATCTATTGCTGATTATTTGCTTCTGAGGAAACAGGTTATTTATGAACATCAGCTATTTGCGCATAATGAGGATTATGCTGCTCAGGAACCACATAATATCGTTCTGATGGGTAAAGCTCCGAAATATGTGAGAAAGCCAGAATACCCAAAAACATCTGAAATGATCAGTGTTCAGAACGGAAACAGCTCACATGACCTGGCTCCTGCAGCTCTTTTTACAGAGGATGCCATAAGTGAACTGGATATTTTAAATTCTATTAAAGACTAGGAAGGATGATTGTATGGAAAAGTATATCAGTGTGGATGCAGGTAAATTTGCCACGAAGGTAGGGTTATTTAATCCGGATGGCAATAAGGCAATGGAATACAAATTCAGAACTAAAATTGATCACGGGGATTTCCGTGATGACAACATGGAGAAGAATACTTATATCATAGAGATTAATGGGGAGACCTACAAGATCGGAAACGGCGCTACGACAGAGGCAAAGCTTGAAATGACGAAAATTGCAAAGGAACATCAGTTATGTGCGCTCACTGCTATTGCCCTGGCTGCAAATGATGGGGATATATTCCATGTCGCAATTGGTTGTCCACTTAAGGAATATGCGGTTGTCGAGAAGAGGGAACAATACAAGGAGAGGCTGCTTCCGGAAGGCGAAATTACGGTAACGTTAAAGAAAAACAGTGACGCAGAGCCGGAAACAATAACATTTACGATTGCTTCCAAGGTTGTATATGCGGAATCGTCTGGAGTATTATATTTGGATCCTATCAGATTTCAGGGAAAGAGCGTCGGAGTTATTGACATAGGTGGAGGAACCGCTTTAGGGAATATATCAGATAACTTTGAAATCCAGCACCAGTTTTCCGTTACTACAGAAAATGGAGGAAATGCGCTTATCACGGAGCTGTCACAGGAGCTTACTGCTAAATTTGGGCGTGTGGATTCCAGTTATGTTGCAAGGTTGTTAAAGCTGCCACCTGAACAAAGATTCCTTTCACCAAAGAATGGGAATCAGGAAGTTCAGGAAGAAAGTAAGCAGTTTATTCATGAATTCCTTATTGGATATCTGAACAGAATCCGTCGTGCCTGTGACGCAAAGAGCTGGTCCATGGATTATATTGATCTTGTTTTTACTGGAGGTACGTCTGAATTGCTTGCATCGGAGATCAGAGAAGTATTCGGGAATGAAGTATATATACCATCCCATTCCGATTATGCCAATGCAGTCGGCTTTTTAAAGAAACTGGTTGCACGTAAGCTGAACGTTGTAGTAGATGTCAAAGAAGAATTTCTGGATGTCTGCACCACAAAGGCTGCTTGATTGACAGGTAATATTTGAAAAAAATAGGTGTTCTTTCTGTTCCCACTATAGAAAGAAACACCTATTTTTATTATACCCAAGGGATTTGTTTGCCACTATAATCAGATTCTGACTTGTACATTTTCATCTGAGAATTTATCCTGAAGCTCTGCAAAAATATCAGGATTGTATCGGATGCAGCCTTTTATCATTTTACATTGTTTATCGAAGTCGAGATAAATATATATATTATCATTGGTTCCCTCATTCTTTGAAATAAATTTTTCTATATATTCCTTATTATTCAGATATTCCTGCATATCTCTGAATTTCAGATAAATAGTCTTTGGCAACATATTCAGATCAGTAATTATATCTGCTATTAGGGATGAATTATTTGTATCAGAATCATATTTACCCTCTACGTAAATTACATCATCTATATGCTCATCCGTCAGTATTCCTGCAAATTTTTCATACTGCTTTGGGAATACAGTAACAGATAAATCTCCTGTTCTATCTTCTATCGTTATGAATGCCATTTGGCTGCCCTTCTTTGTGACTATTTTTTTGACAGAAGTTAATATACCGGCGATCTTTACCACATCTGGAATATCATTGTTATCTTCTGGTGCTTCATCAAAAGGACTATCATATGAATCCTCATCTGCATCTTCGCCAGATGAAAAAATACTGCATGTAACATTGCAAGCACGGTTGATATACAGGGTATATTCATCAAGGGGTGAACCTGATAAGTAAAATCCAACAGCTTCCTTTTCAGCTCGCAATAATTCTTTTTTTGAATATTCTCTCATGTCATTAAAGGAATCTGTGATATCCAAATTTTTCTGCTCCTCACTGATTATATTGAACAGAGATATCTGACCAGGTATTATGCTGTTTTGCTCTTTTCGGATTCCTTTCAGGATATCTGCTTCGATTGCACTCACCATAGCTTTTCTTGATTTATGACAGATAGAGTCAAAAGCACCTGCCTTGATAAGCGCCATCATTTCGCTTTTTTCAATATCTGGATTTCTTTTTAAAAAGTCGGTCAATGTCTTATATCTGCCGTTTTTGATCCTTTCAGCAATGATCTGCTGAAGGATGTTCCTGCCAACGCTTTTAATTGCTAATAATCCGAAACTCAGCTCATTATCTGCTGCCACACAGAAATTAATATCTGATTGATTGATATCAGGTTTGTCTATGACAACATTAGTACTGATAGCTTCTGCGTAATATTTTGATAATTTTGAAGTTTTATCCATAACTGATGTCAGTAGACCGGCTTCGAATTCAAGAAAATAATGTGATTTTAAATATGCTGTCTGCATACTGACGGCTGCATAACAAGCTGCATGGGATTTATTAAAGGCATATTTAGCAAAATCTATCATCTGATCGTACAGTTCATTTGCGATATCTTCACTTATACCATTTTTTATGCAGCCTTTTATATTTAGGGAGTCATTTCCATATATAAAATTCTTCCCTTCCTCTTCCATGACCTCTATTTTTTTCTTTCCCATTGCTTTGCGCACAAGATCGGCACGCCCCATGGAAAAACCTGCAAGAACTCTTACAATTTGCATGACCTGTTCTTGGTAGACGATTACTCCATAAGTGGCAGACAATATTGGTTCCAGCTGAGGGGTAAGATAAGTGATATTGGCGGGATGCTGCTTCCCTTCAATGTATTGAGGTATGTAGTCCATGGGGCCCGGACGATAAAGCGAAACACCGGCAATAACATCTTCGAAGCAGGATGGTTTTAATTCTTTCAGGAATTTTTTCATGCCCTCACTTTCTAGCTGGAATACGCCGTCTGTTTTACCAGCAGAGATTAAAGACAGGGCATCTTTATCATTTAATATCTCTTCTGACCATAGAGGTACAACTACCCCATATCTTTTATTGATCTCCTTATGAGCAGCGTCTATGATAGTCAGATTCCTGAGCATGAGCAGATCCTTTTTCAGATTTCCGAGATGCTCCGCTTCAGTCATATTGTACTGACATACCAGGTATCCGGATTTATCCAGAGAAACGGGATACAGCTCTTCGCAGGGAATTGGTGTAGGGATATGGCCACATGCATGTGTAGAGGCTGACTTTTTCAAACCTTCAAGCTTTAGAGCGATTTTCCATAATTCTTCAAGGTTATTTTCCCTGATATAATCAACCAATTCAGGGATTTGTTCGTAACACCTTTTCAGAGTTACATTATTCGTCATTTCTCCTTTTTGAGTATCCATGATTTTTGTCGGAATAAATTTTGTCAGAGTACTCCCTGTAGATGCCGGATATCCCGCAACTCTAGCACAATCTCTTAATACGTTTTTTACTTTCATCGTACCAAAAGTCTGTATTTTTGAAAAACAGTCTGAACCATTTGAAGCAGCTTCAAAGGCTACGACTTCATCTTTATGTGCATAGTCATAATCTACGTCTATATCGGGCATACTGATTCTCTCAGGATTCAGGAATCTTTCGAACAAGAGATTATACTTTATTGGATCTATGTCTGTAATGCCGATACAATAACACATCCTGCTGCCAGCAGCACTGCCTCGGCCGGGGCCCACAAGTATTCCATGCTCTTTGGCCCATATGACAGTTTTTCGTGTGTCAAGAAAGTATTCGGAGAATCCCATTTCTTTTACAACGGACAATTCAAATTCAACATCTTTTTTTGCCTGCTCTTTTTCAGGATCATTTTGAGGATATTTTTCTTTGTATCCTTCCCATGCAAGGTGTTCCAAATATGCAAAATAGTCTGTTCCATATTCTTCAGGAATAACTACTTTAGGCATCCGATAGTTACCATACTCAAATTCAAAATTGCATTTATCTGTAATTTCTATAGTATTATCAAATGCTTCTGGGATATTGGGAAACAGTTTACGCATTTCCTCTTCTGTTTTGATGGAATAGTCTCCTTGGTATACCATATGAGGCTCATTCAGCGTCTTGCCTGTTTGCATGCAGATCAGCCATTCATGTGCCTTTGCATCCTCACTGTTTATATAATGACAGTCATTCGTGCATACCAATTTAATGTCCAATTCTTTGGACATCCTGACAAACTCCTGAGCAATGACAGCTTCTTCCCTGATGCCATGATTTTGAATTTCGAGGTAATAATCATCTTTGAATAGGTCTTTATACCAAAGAGCTGTCTTTTTCGCAGCTTCATACCCTTCTTTTAAAAGTGTTCTCGGCAACCTTCCAGCTATGCAACCCGATAGACATACAAGACCTTCATGATATTGTTGCAGCAGATCTTGATCTATCCTTGGCTTATAATAAAAGCCTTCCGTATTGCTTCTTGATATTAATTTACAAAGATTCTTATATCCCTGATCATCTTTTGCCAACAGAATCAGATGATGATAATTTTTATCTTCGTTTTCGGATTTCTTATCAAATCTGTTCTTGGGAGCTTCGTATACTTCACAACCCAGTATAGGTTTTATTCCCTGATTTTTACACTCAGCATAAAAATCCGGCAACCCATATCCTACACCATGATCAGTAATCGCACAGGCACTCATTCCGGATGCTTTTACTTTTGTAACTACGTCTTTAATTTTTCCCATACCGTCAAGTAACGAATACTCAGTATGAACATGAAGATGCGTAAACAATATACTACCTCCCAACCGATTCCCATATATCAAGGCATATATAATATTGATATATTTTATAAATTATATGGTATATTATACCACATTCAGAAAATTAGGCAAGATAATAGAAAACGTGCGTTCTGTATTTGCAGAAGGGCATAAAAAAAGACCGGTTTCCCAGCCTTTTCATATATTAATTAGGCTCATTTAATAGAGCTTTACTGCAAATTCATCACCCTTCTTAAATCCTTATTTCTGTTTAGAATCCAAAGTTTTCTTTATGCTCTTCGTAGTCTTTATTTATAAAATCATTTGGAACGAATTGTATTGATGATGGCGGCACATTATTTATATTGCCGTACTTATCCTCAACAATTGCTTCCGTCCATTGAACGCCGCAGCCTTCTGCGTCACTCGCACAATTAAGACCAAACTGATGAAAATAACCAAATTTCTGTATTCCTCTATCATTCCAATTACATTTCCGCATTTCTATTTCCTCCTGAATCCTTGCTTGTCCATACTGGGGTGACCGCTCTGCAACAGATCTCCAAACATATAATTTGCACTTTCCCTCTTTCGCATCTTTTTCTGCCTTTATCATTCTTTCTTCGTTTCTTTTCCCTGAAACGTTTTTCACAGGATGCGGATAGAAAGCGCAGATTGTTTCATTCTCTGCCACTTCGCTTAGCTTTTTGATCTGTATGTATTTTTCCATATAGGTATCCTCCTAAAAGCATTCTCCATTATCAATTTTCTTCGCCTTGAATAAATATCTTTCTTCCATGTTTCCTCCTATGTTCCCGATATTAATGTCGGGAAGTAAATTTCAGTTACTTAAATAGTGCTTAATCGTTGTCTTGTTTCAGCGTCATAAGTACCTGCTTCGCCATAACAACAAGTAATATTGATTACTTCTCGTTTATAATAGCTTTCATAATGCGGAGAATGAGATGAATAGTATTTTCTACATTTAAAGCATTTATCACAATTATCTGAACTACACTCTTTATCCATATTTTTTCACCTCGCTAAATCTCAGTTTAACAAGCTAATGTCTTATGGTCTCTTAATACCGGCATTGCTATTTTCTTATGGCACCTGGGGCATGGTACTGGAATTAGGTTTCTCCCTTCAAATTGCCAACCAATTCCTACTGCAAAATGAAAGTTGCAATCCGGACATTTGGTAACAACATCAGCACCTTGCATCCAAAAATACCTTTCACATTTTTCTTTTTTAGTCATATCATTTCTCCTAAATTCTTATTTAACTTGCTGGCAACTTGCTACTCCACTTCTGACTGCAGATATTTCATCCACCCATCTTTACTCCATGTACTTCCACGAAGCACATCATCTGTTACGGTTGAAAACCATTCGGCCAGTTCCTCATCACTCATGGAGCGTATGCGGTCTGCTTGCGTCATACAATTGTAATTCCCGCACTCTCGTTCTATTTCTACATCAGTGTCATCATTTATTTTCGGACACCACTTTCCTACAATCACATCGTTTTCATCTGACAGATTATATAGATTGGTGCAATTCTTACCACCTTTCACAATCTCAATTGCTTGATAAGCAACACAGTGTTCACAACCATGTTCATTCAGGAAACCATCATAAGCATGCTTACAATATTTTGATGTTCCGCATGGATTTTTTGCTAACTCTTCGAGTTGATTTACAGTTTCATCCATTTTTGAAGCAAGACGGTTATACTTTTCAATAAGATTAATGACCGTATTACATCCATCTTCCATTAGATTAAAGCTATAATTATCCTTCCGTTCTCTATCATTTAGATAATTTGTTATTTCATCATGAAGTTTTACTTCATTGAGTGTAAAATTTGTAATATCCATAATACATATTCCTTTCTTTTCTTAAATTAAGTTACACCTGATGTATTTGTATATATCAGGTAAACATGTTATCTTAGCTTCTAAAAAGATATCATACACAGCCTTTTCAAGACGTTCCGTACATACCGTCTGCAGATCAGCATCTTGTCCCAACAGATGATTTAGAATATCATCCATTGAATACTGACTCAGGTACTGAAAGTAATGAGGATTTCTAAGATTGGAAATCAAATTGCACCATGTCTTCCCCTTGGAATCCCTTGTCATCCATTTTCCATCTCTTCTGTAGTGACCTATGATCTCTCCAACCGAAAATGGTTCTGCAGAGACATTTGCCCTGACAATAAGCAGAACAGAACTTTTCTTAATTACCATAATTTCTCCTTTCATGAACAAAAAAACCGACTGGTAAATACCAATCGGTTTAATTAAAAAAATAGTATATGAAATTTATTATATAAATATTGTACTCTAAAATGAATGGTAATGCAAGTATATAATTGCTTGTTAACGGTTCATTACTTACTAATTTCTGCCTCTGTTAGTTCTTCTGCAATTCCAGATAAATCAGGCATATATTCAATAGCTGCAGCTGATGAACGATCAGCAGTAATACCATATTCCTGTTCATTCTTAATGCTTACTGTATATGTTGTCCCATTGACCGTGTCTGTAATCCTGTAGAATTGTACCCCATTATATCTGCCAATAAACTCATAATCTAATGCTATGTTATTGATATTGGTTATTGGATTCCCATAGCTGTCCTGCGCCATTACGATGGTACCTCCAAATATTACGTACACGTTGCCTCCCTTTGGACACATGACACTCAGGTTATCATGTATAAATTGAGTATAATCAGTTACTTTTTTTGCATCTTCCAAATTCTCTTTGTATTCATCCAGATATGTTCTGATCAGACCGGTAATATTATCGTTGCTCATCTGATTGAATACATATCTATATATTTCTTCTATTTCGGCTGTAAATTCGCCTTCCATAAAGGCCTCCTTTACAGCATCAATGATATAATCCGGCTCCACGTCACCTTCCTCCATGGCTGTCAGATAAAATGAAGCTGCGGAGTATACATATTGCTCGAAATTGTCTATATCTTTTGAAGGGAGACTTTCATCAAGTAACAATACATCCTTTATCTGAGATACCAGAGAAGTGTCAAATACAATATCATCTGCATATTCATCATTTTTTATCTCCTGAAGATATTCTAATACAGGCATTTCTTTGTTCTCGTTCATTTCCGTCCCCTCTCCGGAAACTTCTGTTTCCTCTACGTTTGCTACAGTATCACTGACTACTTCAGGAGTGTTTTTGCCACAGGCAGCCATCATAATCGATAGTGATAACACGCTTAACACATATATTGTTTTGTACTTCATGCACAACTCTCCTTTTTGGAATTTATATGTATATTATACCATATAAAATAAAACAAGCAAGCATGATCGGCTTTCTGATAATTTTCTCTGCATATTTATATGATGAAAAAACCTTCCCAAATCGTGCAAAGGGAAGGTTTATATATCATGTTGAAGTAAATTTCTTATATCTCGTGTTCCTGCTTCTTCTGATGTAATATACGGTTCTTTTCGTCATCGTTTCGGAGGCAGCTGTTGAACAACGTATCAAATATTTTGTCTATTTGACTTTTAGAAAGAATTTTACTTTTACTATTAAATTGGCATATGATCCTTTCAAGATCTGTGTCATATCCGACAAATATATCCGGATGATCTTCATGGTAAAATTTATACATATTACTCCAGCCAAGCTCAAATAATGGTTTTCGCTCATGATCTAAAAATGCCACCATATTGTATATCGGCAGGCTATCTACAGTATCATCCAGCCCTTTTTCTCTCAATAAATCCTTTAAGCCGAGAATATGTCCACTATTCTGTATTATCGGACTTAAATGCGATTCATTTTTTGCTGTGGCCCACTCTTTATCCTCCATATCTTTACATGTTATAGGAACACTCCAGTTTTTAACTTCAATGCAGAATATACCATGTTCGCATATCACAAGACAGTCAATCTCCTGTTCGGCTCTGTCTTTAGCATTTGGCACATAAATATTCCACAACATACGCTTGTATCCTTCATAGGAAGAAAATGTATATTTAGGTACCCAGAATTCTATCTCATCATTCGATGCATTATATAGGCAGTCCGAATAAATATTCCTTATAATATTACCGGTACATCTGTAATAGTCTGAATATGCGTAAGGGCGCAGATATGTACCTTTATCGTCTGAATAGGATTCTCCACACAATCTGAAAAATGACGGTTTAATGTAATTTATATCATTTTCGAAATAATATTGTTGTGCGTCTATCAGGACGTGATGCTGTAAGAGTTTGTTTCGGGCCAAATGATTATAATATTTATCGTATGGAACAAAATACCATCCGTCCATAGGCCGGCTGTTAGCGGCTATATCATAAATTTCTTGAATGTATGAGCTGGAACACATAACGTATTCGTAATCTTCTTCAGCTCTCTCATCATAAACAAGAATGTTTTTAACTCCATTTTGCATAAGGGTTATGGAACGCTGTTTCCCATGCTTTTCTATAATACTGTCAATATACTCGTAATTTAATTCAGGATCCTGCTTATCACAGTTATAATACGAAGCTGTGAATATTGCAGGAATTTTAATGAAACTTGGGCCATTTTCTATATTTTGGAGGATAGTGACAGAACTGCATCCTATATAGTCATCTGTATCTATTTCAGACATGTCATTAATCAGGAATCCATTCAGTTTGGGTATGGAGTGTCTAAAAATATCCTTTAAGTAACCTGAAAAGTTATCTTTCTCCTGTCTGTTTTTAGCTTGGGCAGATATATCAGAAGAGACTATATTATTTTCTGGCTTTGGTATTTCCTTTTGCTCAATAGTCGGAGTCGGATTTATTGGTTCAGAATTATGAAACGAATTTTTGATTGCAGCAATCACTTTGTATATCAGATTTGGATTGACCAGATATATTATAAATAAAATAATTGCAGCTGGGATAATAACATAGAGAAGAAATACAAATACCAACAGAAACATGATTGCAGAGTCTCCTTTTTTGCTTTTATTATAGCATATATGTCTGCTTTTTGCGAAAGACTCGGTTAGGTAAAGGAAATGTCTTTTGAGATATACTATATTGACTATTCTTTTTTATGCGTATCAAAATTATTGGGTGAATATATTAAATAATAAAACTATATTGACTCATCAAAGTGATTAAAAGGTCCTTTACATTTCAATATGTCTCAATTATCCAACAAAAAAAGCACTCATAAGAGCAATGTCATTAAGTTAAGAATTTTGACATAATTATAAAACACATCATATTTGCAATTGTTTGATAAATATGATGTGTTTTTTTCTTTTGTCTATTTTGCAGCACAACAAAAAGACAGATTGTTTATCTGTCAAAAAAACTTATAATTATCTATGATTAAGCCACTCTATATGGAAAGCTTACAGATGCCTGGGGTTTGACTTTGCGAGGGTCTTTTCGACCAGGTCTTACTGGTAATACATGCTTTTCTATTAGGTTAATCACATCAGGTGGACTAAGATTGCGTTTATTACGGAGATATTCTCTACAAATATAAATGGCGATTGTAAAGTTCACCTGTTTTGTTTTATCATTGTCTTTCATTTGTTTTATTACATGTGTTGTTATCGATTCACAATAGTTATACAAAAGTAATCGCGCATATATTTCTTGTTTAATAAAATCTGGTTTTCGTGCATGGAAACTTGTTAATCCTATGGCATATTTTAATTCTCTGAATGAAGTTTCTATTCCCCATATGCCGATATTTTAGAAATGCCGATAAATTTTCTGTAAGATTCAGTGCCTGATTCGATGTCAGGCACTGGTAATAAACTATCGGCATTTATTTCAATCCACAAAGCCGCTTGATAGCATCTTCGTCATTGGCATACTTGAATACCACATCATCCTTAAAGACGGAACTGTCACTATCACTAAGCTTATGCAGTGCGTCCCTCTTCATCTCTTCAGTAACCTTTGCGTAGAAACGAGTCGTTTCTATGTTCGAATGACCAAGCCATTCAGATATAGTAGGAAGTGGCACTCCCGCCTGATACAGGTGCATTGCCCTCGTCCTTCTGAAAAGATGTGAATGCAGATGGATTAGATCTGGATTGCTTTTGCGAACCTCTTCTTCACATCCTGCAAATATACGGCTGACATTATCACTGGACATTTTGTTTCTCGGACCATTTCGGAAAGAATAAAACAATAGATTTTCCGAAGTCTTGTCGGGATGGTATTTTTCACAGTAATCTTCAAACTGGTTCCATATTTCCCTGGATAAAGGAGTGATCCTATGTTTCTTTCCTTTTCCGTAGAAATGGACATCAGCCTCCCTGTTGGATGTTGCTTTAACATCAAGGTGCTTGACCATCTCAGCATATCCCTTCTCTGCTATACGCCATGAGAATTGCAGATTTTTTTCACAAACCGGTAACAA
>ERZ827156.996-NODE-996-length-36682-cov-11.071641_pt1 | contig 36682 bp, 29 predicted proteins | sample MGYA00519919_ERZ827156 | MGnify/ENA primary metagenome ERZ827156 (study PRJEB31778, sample SAMEA3449269) | human gut metagenome | biome: human gut; feature: human-associated habitat; material: faeces | place: United Kingdom | collected 2010/2012 ...
TTCTTATCTGGAAATCCATGTATATACTATGGTGACGAAATAGGCATGCATGGAGGAAAAGACCCATTTAACAGAAAATGTTTCCCAAAAAATGAGGAAGAAATGGATTTACAATTTCTAAGGTTTGTACAAGAACTTGGAAAGACTAGAAATCTATATAAAGGACAGGGCTATGAACCTAAAACTTTATATCATGAAAAAGGATTGTATGCATTTGAAAGAGGTGGAAAAGAAAACGAAATATTTGTGGCAACAAACTCATCAGAATACCCAAGAGATATATGGATACCAGAAAAATTTAAAAAGAATTTAGAAAGTAGTAAAATATTTAGTTTAAATGCAAACGCAGAAGAAGAATACTTGTTACCTGATGGAGGGCTAATTATCCTGAAATAAGCAAACAAAGAGGAAGTCTATTAGACTTCCTCTTAATATGTATCTAAAAAATAATATTATTATATAACTATGGTAAAATTTACAAAAATGTAGTATAATATGCTAAGCTAAACAAAATAAAGAAAAAACTAAGATAGAAATAAATATATTGAAATAAAAATAAACAAAAATTAAAATAATAAAACTACAAATTGTATTTACCAAAATTTGAGGTATATTTTTATAAATAAACTGTTTATAAAAATCAATTGGTAAATATTTCATAACAAATGCATTCTTTCCTTCCCTAGAGATTGCAGTAACAGTCGTTTTATTTATTAGCCCAATTAACTGTAAAATTCCCAATATTAATATTACAGCCTCAATATTAAAACTAATTCCTTCTAATAAATTTTTTTCAATTGCAACTTTTTTAAAATATGGAAGAACACCTGCAATCATTACACAAACAGAAAAAGTCGTTATAATAATTGGGTATATACATTGTATAAAATATACCGGAACTTTAAAGATTTGTTTAAATTCCTTTTTTATATATGCACTATAAATTTTATTTTTTTTGCAATTTTTATTTAAATCTATTTTTATTTTTTTTCTTTTTTTATAATAAAAATTAATTTTTAATAATTGTTTTAAATATGTTCTTTTACCTATAAAAATAAATAGTAAAAATGTAAATAAATTAATTACAATTAAATAAATAACATTTAGAAAACTCTTAAAAAATTCTTTTTTTTGTAATATATTTACAGTTGGTGTAATTGTTAAAAAATATTTACTTATTCCAGTTAATTTGCTTTCTAAAATACTTACCTTTTCATCAACTTCTTCATCAATAGAAATTTTTACAATATAATTTATTCCTACAAATAAAATTACAATTAATAAAAGTGTAAAAAGAATTTGAATTACATCTTTATTACCTATAATTCCAATATATTTTACTAAAATTAAAGTAATCATTGAAACTATTAATGCAAAAAAAACAGGGAAAATAATTAATGCAATTATCATTTTTATAAAAAACAATAAATTGTAGCTAACAATAACTCCATACATAAAAAGAGGAACAACCGCTAACATTAATTCTGTACTATATAAAAAAAATAAAATAGTATTAAACTTAGAAATTAATATTTCAAGGGGTTTAAATGGCATAGGAAGAATTAGTTCCAAATCTTTAGAAAAATACATTATATTTATAGTTAGCATTATAGCTTGAATAATAATTATTCCACCCAAAAAAAGGAAAAAACCCTGTAAAAAAAATTGTGGACTTCCTAATTTTTTTAAATAATTTACTATTTCAAAACTTAAATAACCCAATGCAATAATCAAAGCTAATATAATCCAAAACCACATAGACTTTTTATTAATTTTCTTATTTTTAAATAAATCTATATGGCTTGATCTATCTTTAATAAATAAAGCACTCAAATTTTTAATATTTTTTAAACTCACATTACTCTTCATTTTCTGTTACCTCTAAAAACATTTCTTCTAATGATAATTTTTGTCCAAATTCTTTTCTCATTTCCTCTAATGTACCAACAAAAACTAATTTTCCTTTATTTATTATACCAATTCTATCACACAATTTTTCTGCAATTTCCAAAATATGTGTAGAAAAAAATACCGTTCTTCCTTCATTCGCATAATCTTTCATAATCTTTTTTAAATCATATGAAGCCTTAGGGTCTAGACCCGTAATTGGTTCATCCAAAATCCAATTATTAGGCTTATGCAAAAGAGCTCCAATTATATGTATTTTTTGTCTCATACCATGTGAATAGCTCTCTATTTTATTTTCTAATTCTTCTTCCATTGAAAACTCTTTAGCATATTTTTCAATTTCTTTTACTCTTTCTTCTTCATCTACTTCATAAACATCTGCAATAAAATTCAAATATTCTATACCTTTAAATTTCAAAAAAATATCTGGATTGTCCGGAACTAGTCCTATGTTCTTTTTTGCTTCAACAGCATCAGTAAAAATACTTTTTCCATCTATTAAAATTTCTCCTTCATCTATTTCTAAAATACCTGTAATCATTTTTATTGTTGTAGTTTTTCCCGCTCCGTTTAACCCAATAAAGCCAAAAATTTCTCCATTATTTATTTTTAAATTTAAATCATCTATTACCTTTTTACCTTTTTTATATGACTTAGAAACATTCTTTATTTCAATCATAAAATCCTCTCTTTTCCTTTTTGTTTAATTATACTTTTTTATATACTTAAAGTCAATATTTTTTAACTAAAAGAACAAAAGAAGCATGTATTTATATAATAAGAAGTTCGGATAATTTTTCTAATACAAAAAATTGAGGCAAAAATACCTCAATTCTAACTATTTATTCATAACATATTTATCATAATATTTAAGCACATGATCCTGAATTCTTATTGAAACTTCTTTTGTAATACTATTATGATAACTCTTTCCCTTCCTTAATGCCGCATTTTTAGCTTTTTTGGTGAATTCTGTATAGTCCTTACCATTATTATTATATAAAGGAACTTTCTTTTCCAAATCCTCTTTTCCAAATATCCTAGCATATATCGCAGCCGCTTTTAAATATTGTTGAACGGCTGATGGGTGCATATCGGGAGGATCATTTAATCTTAAAACTTTTTGCCAATTAGGATATCTTACAGAAATTTCGCCTGTAATCATTACACCACAATTAATTTCTTTTGCAGATTTTAATGCTGCGTTTATTCTTCCACGTGCACTATCCCTTGGTCCTCTTGTTGAACAAACAATAAAATTAGAAGAACTTTGCAAGGTATTTTTCACTTGTTCATATACCATTTTATTACCTATTGCACCAGAACCACCACTTTCGCGATTTTGCAAAATAACATAGTCCCAAGAACCTGCTCTATTTAAATTTGCAAAGTCTATTTTAGCAATATCTTTTAATTTTTTTATTCCTTTTCCTGTACTTCCCTCTGTTTTAAGACTACCCACACCATTTGAATAATCCCAACATGCATATGCTAAATTTTGTTTTGCAAGTTTTTGCCCTCCAGAATCGGCATGGACAGCATGAACTACAACAATTTTTTTACCAGCTTTATTTGCAAATGCTGCTAATTGTCCCCCTAAATCTGCATAATATGTGTAACTGTTTCCAACTAGCAATACTTTTACAACTTCTCCAGATACATATGTATTTTGTTGTTGCTGTATAGTTGTTTGAAAATAATTTTCTCCTGTAGGATTTTCAACCCCATCTTGAGGTCTTGGAGGAAAATCTTGGTCAACAATTAAATCTAAATCTTTACTATCTATCTTTCCATCGTGATTAATATCTGCTGCCTGTTTTTGTGCATCCGAAAAATCTGCAAATGAATATGAACAGCAAAGTAAAATTATAAAAACACTAAATATTGATATTATTTTTAATAACTTACTTTTCATATAACCTTCCTCCTTTCTCCATTATTTTATTGAAAAATAAAAATCTTCAGCTTCAACAACATATAAATAATAAACATTTCCATCAACATCTTTAAAACCATATTTTATATCAAATTCATCATCAGTTTCTCCAACATTAATTTCACTAATATTCATATTATATAGCTTGTCTTTATTATTATTTATATAATTTATAAATTCTTGTTTATTCTCCTTAAATTTATTTACTTTACATTCATCATATATTAAATCATATGCATAGTTACTATCTCCATACAAACACTCTATAACAATTTTATTAATATAACGATTTATCGAATCCTTATCGTTTACCTCTGGCATTATAAAACCTGCAACAGCTTCTTCTTGAGTAGCTTCTGATTCATCTTCTTCTGTATTTTGGTTTGTATCATCATAGTCATCAACATCATCATATTCTAAATCATCATCTATATTAATTACTCCACTCTTATATTTTTCCATAAATTCTTTTTGTTTCTCACTTATTATTTCATCAAAACTTTTTTCTTCCAAATTTACATCATCTTGTGGAATAATGGTATAATTCATATTATCAGTATCTTCTTTTAAAACAATATATACTTCATTTTTGTCTTTAAAAGAATTGCTCCAAACTGTACCTTTTACATAATATGTCATATAATATGTTTCATTTTCATTAGATAAATCATCTACTTGAAAGTAAATTGTGTCTGCAAAAAAAGTATTATAGCCATCATATCTTTTTATTTTATTTAAAACATTTTCATTATTTATACCATTTTGAGTTATATAATCTTGATTTAATAATAATAAAATATCATTACTATTTTTTTCGCTACATAATTTAAAATAGTTGCTAACACCTTTTTCAACATTAATAAATTCCATTTCATCTGTAACAGTATTAAAATTATATTCCAAAGTTGCTTCTTCATTTAATTTTTGTTCTTCCTGTTCTTCAGTTACTGTATTTTTATCCGTTTGCGAATTTTTTCTTTTCTCCTGAAAATAATATAATACCATTATTAAAATTGCAAAAAATATTAAAATATAAATAATTAATTTAATTTTCTTTTCCTTTTTTTTATCTTCTTCCATATTATACCACAATCCTTTCTAAAAATATATCTATTTTATGAATCAAAATACCATATTCCATTTTGGTTAAATCCAACAAATACTCTATTTTTTCCATTGTAATTATATACTTGTATTCCTTCAGGTTCCGCATTACCTAATTTATTACTTACATTAGTTTTCTTTTCAAATTTCTTGTCTCCCGTTTCTATATCATAACAAAAGATTTTCATTTCCTTTGCATTTTTTCCAGTAACTATATAGAAAAAGTTTCCAACCAAACAGCCACCTTGTATTGTATTTCCACTTACAGCAGAAAGTTTAAATGATTTTATTTCTTTACTTCTATTAAAATTATTTGGATTTACATTATATACATAGGCTTTTCCATCATGTACAAGTACCATTTTATTTGTAGATTCATCCACACCAAGAGCACATATATTTATTTGTTTGTTTGAAACTTTTATACCCATTCCACTCAAATTTACAGGTGTTGTATTTTTTTTCAAACTATATTCTAATTTATTAACTCCTCGTGGATTGTAATATGTTCTGTTGTATTCTTTACTGTATAAACCTATTGCAGCATAAGAACCTGTATATATATTATATTTTCCATCTGTTTGTTTCCAAATAGATAAGCATTGATGTCCACCAGATATTAATTTTACTGTGTATTTTTCTTTACCAATATTATTTGAAGTTGATCCTGTATACCCTCTAACAGTAAAGTTTCTAGGATCATTTCCAGGGTTACATCCTAACCATACTATTTGGTTACTTGTTCCTATATCTGTAATTGCAAAATTTTGAATTGGTGTTGCTGTTTTTGTAAACAATTTAATTGAATTAGCATATGGAGTTGTGGCTATACTTCCATCTATTTTTACCTTTCTTCGTTTTTGGTAATCTCCTTCATAAGCATATCGATCCGTTTTTTTACCTTTACTATCAATATAATCTTGTTCAAGCAATATATCTTTATATGTAACTTTTCCATCTCCATCAATGTCGCCAGAAACAACTGCTATATATGTTGTATCATCAATTGTTATTTCATCTCCTGTTTTAACTAGTTCTGCCTCTTCATCTGCATCATCATATACACTTTCAAATTTTATTTTTATATTTCCTCTTATATTATTTTTAAATTTTTTCAATGTAGTATATCCTTTTATATTAAGTATATATTTTCCCGTAGAATCCAATCTATATGTATATGGTTTAAATGAAAATGCATTTACCTTTATAGAAAAACTAATTATCATAATCCATAAAACAACTAATAAAAATATTATTTTTAAATATTTAAAACATTTTTTCAAATTTTTCACCTCCTGGCACATTAATTTACATTAAATGACATTTCAAAATCCGTTCCCTCTTTTAAGCTTACTATGAAATCTTTTTCCATTTCATTAGCATATGCTTTATTTCCTTCTTTTATTATTAATTTACATGTATAGTATGTTCCATTTTTAAAAATGTCTTCAGAACGAACAACTTCAGTATAATCAAAGAAATTTTGTTTAGCATATTTTTTAAATTCTTCCAATGTTGCAAAATTACTAGTTCTAAATGTATTATTTAAAACATTATAAGCTGCCTTGTAATCCTTTGTATTTAACATTTTAAAAAACTTTGCAATATTTGCATATACCTTTTTATTATCAGTTGCATCTTTATATATTTTATTAAAATCTTCATTTTCAATTGTATAATCATCTAATTGAATTCTATATTCAAAAAAATTATCTTCATTAATCTTTATAATAAAACAATTATTGTAGTTATCTAAAATTTTAAAATATATATTTTCATAATCTTCTGTGTCAACTTTATATTTAGTCAATGATAAACTAGAATATCTATCTTGCATTTCCCTAACATATTCTTGAAATTCTTGATAATCTCCGAATCTTTTTTCTTTATAGTCATCTTGTAATAAATTATATGCTCTTTGACCGTTATTAAAAAAATCCCATTTATACATTTCAAAATACTCCTTTGCTATTTCCGCATCTGTAATAGTATTATACACAAAATGATTATTATCTGTTTCATTAATTCTGCTATTATCTATTTTTATATCTTCTTTACTCATTTTTTCGTTATATTTATATTTTTGTATATAATCTGCTAAAAATATTGAAAAAAGATTATTCTCTAAATCTAATTTTATTAACATATTTGTTTTAATTTTATTTACATCTACTACCGTTAAAAATAACAATTGACTTTCAGAAATTTTTGCAACTTTCATATCCTCAATATGAATTTCATATTGCGTATTTGTTTTAATTTCTGTACCTTTTAAAATATATCTATTTGCTTCCTTTATTATAGTCTCATCTGATATGCCACAGTCATTTTTATAAAGTTCATCCATTTGATTTTTTATTGAGTTTATAGCTTCTTTTTTCATTTCTTCTTTAGTATTTTTAATATCTTCAAACTTATTTTCTTCTTCTTTTATATCTCCATTAACCTCTCTAATATTCCAATAATACCCCTCAATTATTTGTTTTACAGCAAAATAATCATTTCTATCTTTAATTGAACTAAAAGTGTCATTATATGGATCTTCATCAGGAATTTCTGTACTTAAATCAGTATTTTTAACTTGTTCATTTTCTATTTTATTATTAAAATATCTATATAATATTATTGATATGATAATTAAAGCTAAAATTATTAAAATAATCATTAATCTTTTAATTTTTTTCATATTTAAAAATAATTCCTTTCTAATATTTTGCTTAATCTGAAAGGATTAAAGAATTTAATCCTTTCAATATTTATTTTGTAACTCTAAGTATTATCTTTGCTTGATTTTTAGTACGTGAAGCTTGAGATGTTTCTGGTAACGCTGAAGTTCCTTCAGATTTTATTGAAAAGTCTCCTCCGCAATTATATACTGTAAATTTATTTGAAGAAGCCGGATTATCTGCTATAATTTCAATATGACCTGGATAAACAACAATATCTCCAGCTTTTGCATCCTTTATAGATACTACCTGCCAACCTTTTGGATTATCTTCAAAATAGTAAGATGAACATGTTTTCATTCCTTTTTTAAATCCTTCTACTCCACTTTCTACTAAGACCCATGTTACATATGTTGAGCAATCAACATATTTATTTTCATGATTTGGAATTGTTCGTATTCCCATAGAATAAACATATTTATTTTCTCTTAAATATTTATGCACCTTTATAGCGTTTTGAACAATGTCTGATGTAGAACCCGTACTTGAGTTTGCCATTGAATCTGACCATTGAATATCTATATTATCAAAATATCCTGTTGTAAAAGCTCTCCACTCTGATTTTCGTCTATCTTCTAATGCAGAATAATAAATTCCGCCTCCTGTTGTTGGTTCATTCATATACATCTTATAAAAATTTTCATTGTAAATTGATGAATCATCTTTCTTTCCAAAATATTTACCATTTTTTTCATTATCCCAATAATTTTTATATGCTTGTTCAAATGTTCCATTTTTTTTTGAGTTTCTCCATCCACCTGGTCCACAATTGTAATATCTTGATACTAATACTGCTTGTTGATATCCAGTCAGATTAATTCCTCTTTGTTGAGAATATTTTATAATACTATCAAGTGCTCCTTTCATAATAGCCTTTGCTCTTTCCTCAACAAAATCTCCATCTACCCATTCTCCTTCTACTACTTTATAACCTGCTTTTTGAAATACAGCTCTTTCCCCACTTGTATCAAAATCAATTCCATGTCCAACAGCAAGATGGTTTTCCCCTTTTGTTCTAAATATTTGGTATTTTCCATTTTTATAGTATTGATATCCACCTTCAAATTTACAAATATACTTATATGCTATATCTAATACAGAAGAAGAAGTAGTTCCATCAAATCCATCCATTCCTCCATACAAAGCTTCCCAAATGCTGTTCCATTCTTCCCCTTCTTCGTCATAATTTGGATCTTCTGCTTTTTCAAAAATATAATTTAATAAATCTACCATATTAGCAGTTGCTTCATTTCCTTCAATGATTCTCATAAAGTTAGCTCGTTCTGATTTTCTAATTAAAAATTTACGTGTTGCACTATATGGGTCAACATTTATTAAATCTGCCATATCTTGGTTAAATGCAGGTGACGTTACCGTTCCATTTGTATATGAAAATGTAGATGTATCTACTTTAGTTGTTTGGCTAATATTATTATATCTTTTGTAATTTGTTCCACTTGCTACTATTTTAAATGAATTACTTTCTGTAGTAGTTGTAACTCCTGGGTTTACAGTTCCACCTGAAATAGTTGTTTGTCTTGAATTACTTACATATCTACTAAACATTCTTTTTATTCCGCCTATTGGGCAATTTTCATAAGACCATTCATTTTTAACACCACCATTTTCTTCCCAATCTGTTTTTTTTGGTTGAGATGAATTTTTTTCTGGAGTACCTTGTGTTTCTTCAGATGTAAAAACAGCATCATTATTATATAAAGCACACCAACTTTGAATTAAACCAATCTTTAAAGAAGGTGAGTTAACAGTATTTACATCAACATTTGTAACCCAAAAATTTCCAACTTTTTCAGGATCTGTTGTGTAACTCCTTCTAGTAAGACTTTCTCCATTTCTATATAAAACAATATCAGAATACTCCGTTTTTTTCTCCTTATCATATTTATAATTATCGGTAGTTGTTGTAACCGTATTAGAATCATCAATAATTAACCTTATTTCCCCATCATACGCCATAGTTGCCATCGCATAACAAAAATCTTCTGTTATTGGTCCTCCATTATGTGCCCATACCGCTATAGCCCATAAAAGTTCAAATGGCATAGTATATTTTCTTACCAAACTTTGGTAAGCAACAGTTGTTGTAAATAATTGGCTTGAGCTTGTTTCAACCACATATGTTCCATTTCCAGAATTGTTTGAACTTGCATCTCTATCTTTAGCTGCTGTTGATGCAGCATCTGGGTCATTTGTGGTTAAAGTTTCATAATCTTCTTCTAAATATGCAACTGTTATTGTTCCATCATTATTTATAGAAAAAGAATCAAGAGCTTTAGCTAAACTATCGGTATCGCCTTTATTATTATAATCATCAACATATTTTTGCAAAGCTTCTTGTTTTATATATGCCATTGGTTGTTTTGATTCATTTCTGTAAAATCTAACCGTTCCATTTAGGTCAGTTCCAGAGGCAGAATCAATATATGGATATTGTGTTACTATTTGTGCATTTAGTAAATATGCTAAAGCATCTGGACTTGACAAATATGTACTATAACCTAATTTTGTTCTGCCTGTTGCATTTTTATCTTCATCCCACATTTCCTTAACAGATTTTTCAGCCATTAACGTTCCCTGTTCTGTTATATATATGCTTTTATAATAAGCTGCAGGGCAATGTTCACTATATTCTTTATCATCTTCAGAAGAAGGCAGAATACCTTTATTTACTCTCTCTTCAATATCTCCTTGTCCAAGAATTGCAATAACAAGAATTGCAATAAGTATTATAATTATAATTTTTTTTATTTTCTTTTTTGCTTTTTCTTTTTCTTCTTCCTTATCCAATCCTCCAACTATTCCCTTTATTATTCCTGTTTTTCCCTTTAAAGATTTACCAATTTTTAACACTTTACCAAATAAACTCACATTCTCTCACCTCTTTTACTACCAATCAATTGTATATTCTTCTACAGCCTCTGCATTATTCATATCTATATTTTTAAAGGTTAAACTCTTAATTTCTTTATTTGAAATATAAGAGCTATAAAATTTAAAACTTAATTTAGTTGTATAACCTGGTTCTATAGTCATTTTATTTTTCAAAAGTTCATGGTTATATACACCATATTTTACGTCATTTGCATCTTTTATATATATATCGTTTGTTGATTTTGTATCTGTTAAGCATATAGCACTATCATTATTGTTCTTTATTGTAATATTATATATTTCATAATCCATAAAAGTATCTTTACTGTCTACTCTAACTATAATGTTTTTATTTTCTCTTGTTTTGTTTATTTCTTTTGAGCCTATATATGTACTAATATTTAATTTATTATCCTCAATTGTAATGTAATCATATTTTGCATCTTTTTCACTTGTTACTTTGCCTGTAGATAAAGCATCTGATGTTAGTTTTACATAATACGTCTTTCCAAACCAGTTTTCAAAAGAATATGCTTTTTTTTCTCCTTTAAACACATTATCATAATAATTTAATTTAAAACTTTTTAAACTTGGGTAAACTAACTCTTTACACTTATCTGTTAACAAATTGTATGCTTCTTCATACTTTTGATTATTACATGCATTAAAAAAATTATCAAATACATTTTGTGCATTTTCCAAATTACTTTTTGAAACAGACGAACCCTTAATAGATGATTTATCAGAAGAATATTTAGTATTTGAATTTTCTTCTTGAGTAACAGTATTTGTTTTAGACACTTCAAAATTATTATTCTCAATTTTGTTCTTTGTTTGTTTTAAATATGTAACATTTAATAATTTTAAGAAAACAATTGCAAAAATTATAATTATTACTATTCCCCATATTCTTTTTCTGTTTTGATTATAATATCTTATTATATTCATGACCAAAAACTCCTTTATTAATTGTTCTCACGAGAAATTTTCTTAAAACAAATTTCTGTGCTACATGGTTTTATATAATAGGAAAATCAGATAACTTTCCTATTATATAAATTTTATAAAAAGAGAGTAATTTTTTCTATATTGTTTTTATTACTCTCTTTTTACTTCTTTAGCGTTTTTTATTTAAAGTATTTTTATGACTTATGTAACTTTTTCCTTTTTTTACATCTTCTTTATGTTGATTAAAATTACTTGACTCATTAATTACAGGTGTAGCCCTAACTGTTCTTCTTGCATGTACATTATCTTTTCCTTGTTGAACTTTAGCTAATTCAGCTTTTTTCTGTTGATCACTTAATGCTTGATTATTTTGTATAGTTTCTTTTTGTTCCTGTAATTGCTGTAATTCCTCTTCTTCTTTTTCATATGCTGCTTGATCCATATGGTAAGAAGCAACATCTACAACTCTTTGTTTCTCTGCATAGTCTAATTTATCAAAGTCTTTTCCTCCTAAATAATCATTTCCTACTTTTCTTGCTTCATTCTTTTCTTCAATAAGAGATTTCAATTCTTGTTCAGACATATCTTCTCTAAATTCTGGTGAATCTTGTAATGCTCTTACCATTGCTCTTTGATCATCAAGATCTTTTACTCCTTTTTCTACCATAAGATCATTCAAGCGACGACTGCTATCAGATGCTTGTTGTCTTAAACTTCTTCTTTCATCTGAATCTAACTTATTAAATTCTTCTTTATATTTGTCAGATCTTACATATTTTCCAGCATCTCTAGCCTTTATTTCATCTTCCGTTAAAGCTGCATCTATTGCATTTTGTTTTGCTTCTTCATATCCAAAGAAATCTTTTACTCTATCTTGAATTCCTGCTCCTGCACTAGAACCTAATTTTGCACCACCTGCTGTAAAAGCTAGTGCCTTATTTAAATCACCCGTAGCTGCACCAGCTGCTAAACCTAATGTTCCTAATGCCACTGCGCCAGCTCCTCTAGCAAGCAATCTTGTAGGTTTTATTTTCTTAAATCCATTCTTTAGTTTTCTCTTTGCAGAGCTTCCCATTGTCCTTCCAACTGCGCTAAATGCTCTTCCGCCTCTGGTTTGACCTAATGCTGAAACTTTTCTTCCTAATTTTGAATTTCCAGCTCTTCCCTTAAGCCTTCCAAACGCTTTAGACACATCTCTACTTCCATTTGCTAAATTATTAAAGAAACCAGGTTTTGCTCCAGATAATTTTTTACCTGCACTTTGTAGTTTAAATGGTGTTCCTCTTTTGCCTTTAAGTTGTCTCTTTGCAGTATTTTGTGGTTTCACTTTATTTGCTATTACTCCAGCAATAGTGGCTCTTGAAGAACCTCCTCCACCTTGGCCTCCAGAAGAAGATTGGCTTGAGCCTGGTGCCTTATTCCAATTAATTTTACTTCCTTGTCCAGAGCCATTAGAATTCCCCACTGAACCTGAATCTCCTGAATCAATAGCTTTATTTGATGATTTTCCTGGTCCCAATCCACCAAATGCTTTCTGTAACAAATTATATCCCATTGCATGTCCTGCAAATTGTGATAATCCACTTGATGTCTCACCTTTAAATCCAAACATTTGCTTTAATATTTTCTCTGCTGGTAATAAAAATGCCAATGCTGCTATTCCATAAATAGGATTTTCTATTGCAACTTCAGTTGCAGTTCCAACTAATACAGTATAAATAAGTAAATGAAGTGGTTGTAAAAGAAGATTATAAAAATACTCTTTAAACCAATAATCAAAACCTTGTGACTTTCCATCTTTAATCTTATCTAGTGGATATGTTACAGCTACAAAAGGTGCCATTAATGTTAAAAATGCCATATACATAACCCTTTTTAAATACATCCAAATAAATATAACCAAAAATATTACCATCATTATAAACATTACAGTCCAACCAATAAATCCCTCGCTTTGATTTTTTGCGTATTGGGTTCCCATCCTGATTTCTCCCATCAAGTTAGTTTGAACATATAAATATTTATTATCATCACCTTTTCCAACCTTTAATACTTCAACTGTAGCTCCAGATTTTCCTAATTGATCAGCACTATCAATTTCTGTCCAAGAGAATCCTCCTTGCTCATCTTGTATCTCATTCAATCCTCTTTTTATATCATCCCAGTTATCTCCAGCTTTAATCGCTTGTGAATATACTTGTGTCGTTATACTTGATAATGAACTAGTTAGTTTATCTATAAATAAATTTAGAAAAGCCATACCATAATGCATAACAAAAAGTAAACATAATCCAACTGCCCAATCTACTAAAAATTGTTTATATTTTGCTTTATTTTCTGCTGTTGTAGAAAGAACTATTCTTATACCAATATAAACTAAAATTGAAAGCATTGCAACTAAAGCAATATTTCTCAAAATTCTATACCACATTGCTACTGTTGGCTTTAATATTTGTGCAATTGATTTATTCTTTTCTGCCTCCTTTTGTACTTCTTTTGTATCAGCTGCATATATTTTTGTATCTTTATACATATTACTTACTGCTCTTGCATCTCCTGCAGGTGAATCTACAGCCCCACCCTCTTTTAATTTATACGACACTTGAAAATATGTTTTATCTCCATTTGTCCAGTATTCTATAGTTTTATCTCCATCTGTTATTTTAGTACTTTTTCCTTCGCTATATCCATAGCTTTCTTTTGTTCCATCTACTTTAGCATCTTCATTATTAACTATTTTTTGTGCATATTGATTTACTCCTAAAGCATTTTGGAACTTAGCATCTTTGGTTTCTTTTTTATCTGTAAAAAAATTTACATCAAATAGTCCTATTTCTCCTTTAAAAATTTCCTCAGGCGAAATAGTATACACCGGTATGCAAATATTTTCTCCAAAAAAATCGGAATCATATACTGCAAGTCCTACATAACCACCGAGTGAAAGTGCAAGCCCTACTACGCTTATTGCTCCACTTATTGCTCCCGCAATAATTCCAGCTGTACCTAATGCTTCAAAAACAGCTGCTCCAATTGCACCTATAAAAGCACCCGCTCCCAACGTTGCAACTACCACAACAACTGCCGCGACTACAGCCACCACTTTAGCTATTACTCCCCAAACGCTAGTTTCTTTTCCAACATAATATTTTGCAACATCTTGACCCATAATAAATTTATGAATTACATGTACAGCACCATCTCCTAAAGCAACTATAAAGCTAATTATAGGTTCAGCCAAAGATCCAGCTATATCTACTATATCTGCCTCAACTCTTGTTGGTTGCAAGGACCCGAGCATTAATATTACCATTAAAGCTATAATAAATTTACCAAATATGCTTCTGCTAAAAGCTTTTTTCATTTTTTACTCCTCCTTTAAGGGTTCTCTCTTTATTGTTCTTTAGCAATTTTATTTAAGTTTGTTTCTACAAATTCAAACTCCTTACTCGTTGGCATAATTTTAAGTATAGCTGTTTCAGATCCTACTTTAAGTAATCCTTCTCCTTTTTGGCAAGTAACCAAAAATCCAGCTTCTCCTTCAGATAATTTAAATACTTCTTTTAAGTATTGTATTTCTGCTTTATCTTGTGCTAAAAATAACTTTGTATCTGATGATGTTAATACCGCTTGTGCTTCTGGTTTTTCATAGAAATCTTGGAACCTTTGTGAAATAATTGCAAGAGATACATTTCTTTTTCTTGCACGTCTTGCCATTTTATTCAAAAAGTCTACGGCTTCTTGAAATGGAAGTAACATCCACGCCTCATCTACTATAACCCTTTTCTTTCTTGCTTTTTTACGATCTTCACTATTTCTTTTAACATATTTTTCCCATATCCATGATAGTAAAATTTGTTGTGCAAGTGGTCTTGCGAACCTTTCTTCAAGACCGGAAATATCTAGATTTATAAATGGAACACCATCTAATAAATCAAATGTAGATTGTCCATCAAAATATGCCATTTGTCCATCATATTCTTTAACATATTGTCTCATAACTTTTAAAAGGTAACTATATTGATATTCATAGTTTTTATTTGTATTTTCATTTGCTTTATTTCTTAATCTTCTATACCAACTTCCTATTGTTGGCATTAATTTTTTTTGCTTTGAAAATACATTTCCTCTTGTGTTATTTCTATTTTGTACATATAAACTTTCAGGGTCACTGTTTATTCCAAGTGCTGCATATTCTTCTGAAACAATTTCAGCAATTATTTGTTTTGTAAGCTCATTTACTTCAGAGCTACGGGTGCTACCTCTTGCCATTGTAATTAAAGCTTGTGTAACATCCTCTACTTTGTTTTCTACATTTAAAACAATTTTATCTTTTCCTGTTATTTCGTCTTTTGTCATTTCTGGTTCAATATCAAATAAATTAATTATTGTATTTGAATTTGTATTTATAACAACATTTATTCCACCTAATGATTCTGCAACAATTTTATATTCTCCTTCAGCATCTAATGCTAAACTTTCTATTCCCATAAGAACAGAAGATCTTGAAATTAATGTTTTCATTGTAACAGATTTTCCCGCACCAGATTTAGCAAATATAACCATGTTATAATTTGTAAGTGAACTATGAAAATTATCAAATAATATTGGTGTTCCTGTTTGTTTATTAAAACCTAATGGAATTCCTGTGCTATGTCCAACCTCTGATGTAGTAAAAGGAAATACTGTTCCCATTGAATTTCTATCAAATGTATGTATTTTTTGAACCTTATCGTTCATTAATGGAAGGTTACTTTGAAATGCTTCTTCCTGTATACCCCATGCAGTTTTTATTCCTACTAAATTTTTAGATGTTTCCGCTGCAAGTAGCCCTGTATATCGATCTAAATCTTTTAAATTATACGCAAATAATGTAGATATAATTGACGCCTCATATAATTTGTTATATCCTGCAGCAATTTCGTCTCTTAATGTTTCTGCCTCATATCTTTTTTGTGAAATGATACTTTCTCTATTTATATTTCCTCTATCAGATGCCACAATTCTTTCTGTTTCTAGTTCATTTATTATTCTATTTAACTCATTTTGTGATTTTTCTTCTTTAACTGGTTTTATATATATAGATGTATTTATATCTCCAAACATATAAAGATTTCTAAATAATTCTGGAAAAGTTGCCATTCTTGGAAGTGTTGAAACAAAAAAACTTCTTGCATATCTTTTTATGTGTGATATTATTTCTAGATGATCTATATGAGAAGCATCTATTCCTGATGGTGCAATTAAATCTTTAAGTGTTTTTCTCTTCAAAAATTTTTCAACTTCTTCTGGCATATTATCCCTTTCTTGGTCTTCCTCTTCGTACTGTCTTTTGTTCTTTTTCATTTTGTTCTACCTCCTTTTCCTTCTTTACTTCTTCTTTATTATCTATTTTGGCTTTTGCTCTTTCTGCTGTATTTGTTCCAATGTTATTTTTATTTCGCTCTATAATTATCTTTGCTAATTTCTTTATTGCATCCTCATATTGTTCTTCTTTTTGCTTTAATATTTTTTCTTTTTCATTTTCCTGTCTTACTTCTAGAACGGCATCATTCGCTCTTTCATATGCTTCTTTTTCTATTTGTTTATCTAACTCTTTTATCTTTTTAGCTATAACATCTGGCGCAGTTGTATACATTTCATCATATCTTGCAGCTATTGCTTTTCTTAAATCATAAACTTCTGCTTCATCTCTGTTATATGCCATATATAATAAATTAGAAATTTCAACAGAATCTAATATTTGCCCCATAACTCCACAAACCGATAATAAACTAATTGTAGATTGAGCTCTTGTATATAGTTCAGAAAAAGCCATATTTTGTATTTCATCTTTACTATAATCTGCTGTTCCAATTTCTTCTGCATAATATGGAATAATTATATAATACTGTTTACTTAATATGCTTTTATTTAAGCTCATTCTTTCTGTATTGTTTACAATATCAACACCATATTCATAAAGGTTTCTTATTTTTGCTACTTCTCTTTTTTCTTCCATTAATTTGTCTTGTGGATAAATTCCATCTTTTACATGTTGATTATATAGCAATTCTTTTTGTACTAAATTATTTCCTAATAATTTTATTTTATCTTTATATGTACTAATACTACTCTCTAAATCTACAGTTCTTGTTTGTACATATATTTGTATTTGATATCTAAGTGCATTTAAATATTGTAAAAAGCCCTGTTCAACACTTGCTTTTTCTACCCCAGACATCAAGTCATAGTTTACACCTTGGCATTTTACTACCATTAAGAATTTTTTTCCTTTATTTTGTATTATCATGTTATCTTCTATTTTATCAAATTCCATAAAATTAAATATTGATTGTTCGCTGTAGTTTTGTTGTATTGTACTTTTTTCTTCTTGTTCTTCCATACCTTTTTTTTCTTTACTTTTTCTTTTTTCTTTTAATTTCATTACACCAAGAATTATAAAACAAATTATTATAATAAAAACTATTACCATAAGTAAAACTATACCTAATTGAGTTGTTTTATCCATTTTCATTTTCCTCCTCTTTTGTCATTTCTTCTTTATACACATATATTCTTTTATGTTTCATTTTAAATTTAATCCATCTTGTTATAATTGTGTCTATGTTCTCTCCGTCCCGTTTTTGTTGTAAATTCGAATTTTTTTGTATCTGGTATTTTAAATGTTGCAATAGCAAAACCAATTGCTCCAAATACCGCCATAACAACAAAACCAACTGTTGTCATTCCAATTAATCTAAAAATATAGAAAAATAATAACCCTATTGCTATTCCTATTGCAGTATATATTAATCCTTTTGTTGAAAATATGTATAATATTTTTCCTTCTCCCTTATAATTTCTAGGTATATTATATGGACCTCCTGCCATAATAAATTCCTCCTTTATTTTTAGATTTTTTCCTATATACATTATAACAGATCTTTGCCAGAATTGTAAGGTTTTTGTCATAAAAAAACAAAATTTAATATAATTGTAAAAATATTGTAATATTGAAATATTTTGTTCAAAAATTCTGTTTTGCCTATTTCCGCAAATATTTTGTCAATTTTAAATATTTTTCTTTAATTATATATGATTTTTTTATGTATTAAGAAAAGAATTTTTTCTTAATACATAAAAAAACCGAGGATTTATTTTTCCCCAGTTTTTTATTTTATTGGAAAAAGTTAATTACCATTGTCATAATTTGTGTTGCTGCCATTACAACTAATATACCTACAACTAAAGGCACTAAAGACTTTTTGTAATCTGCTTTTTCTTCAACACTTCCCATCATGTATTTAACACCTAATATCATTAATAACAATACTCCACCAATTACAGCAATATTTCTGATAAATCCCATAACTTTTCCGGCAATTTTCACAAATTCAGAAGAATCTCCATATGTAACTTGTTTATCTAATTCACTTGGTGTAGTTATCTTTCCTTTTGCTGCTAATACAGTTGTATTTAAAGTACACATTAGAAAAGATACAGATAAAAGTATTGTTATAATTTTTGCTATTTTGTTTTTCATTTTATGTTCCTCCCTTTAAAATTTTTTATATAAACTCTGACTATTAATCAGAAAGTTAATATCTTTTTTAATCTAAACTAGTAAATATTTTTACGCATATTCTCCATATTCCATATGATCCAAATATTACAAAACAACCTATTATATATGGAATGAGTGCTTCTTTAATTTTTGCTTTTCCTTCTGCACTTGCCATCATAAATTGTATTCCCATAACAGCTCCTACTAAAACCGTTATTGCAATTCCTATATAAAATAAAATATTATATAGTCCTGTTGACACTTCTTTAAGTTGTTGCTCATCAACTTTAGATGTACCTCCACCTAAATTATTTTTGTCTTTTTCGGGTTCTGTATTTAAAAAAGTATCTGCACCTGATATTACATCATCTATCATACTTGCTTTTGTAATTGTAGGTATACATATTATAACTGATATCAATATTATAATTATTAAATATAACTTTTTCATAATATGACACCCCCTTTTTAAAAGTTTATTGCTATTTTGTATATAATATCTGGTAATACTGTACATGCTAACAAAATTATTACTCCTATTAAATGTGTTGGTAAAGATTCTTTGTAATCTGACCTTTCTTGAACACTACCAAACATAGCCCTCAAACCTATTATTGCTAATGTTATTACTGAAATTACAATACCAAAATTTTTAATTACTCCTAATAATATTCCAACTTTTGATTCAAATTTTTCACTTTTAGTTGGAGCATCTGGTTTCCAAAAATCTGCATCTAATTCTTTTTCTTGCGATTTTTCAGGTTCCTTTGCCTCGGCAACTTTAACAAGGCACTGTCCGCTCATTTTCTACTTGTACAGCCAAACAGTTTGCTGAAAAACTTATAATCATAATCATTGATAATATTAATATATTTAAAACATTTTTCTTCATAATACCACCATCTTACTATACTAATTAAATTATAACCTATTTTTTTAATTAGTGCAACTTTTTTTTAAAATTTTTCCAAAAAAGTTTAAAAACCGACAAAAACAAACATTTTTAGGCTTTTTTTATTAATTTTTATGGTTCTTTTACAATATTTAAGAACAAAAGGGGCATGACTAAAATTATTTGACTTTTTGATATTCTTACATGGCCCGTCTTTGTTCGCCTACGAAATTTACTTTGCAAATTTCTATGTATATTATAAAAAACATATGCTTGCTTACCTTTTAATTTTATTCCTCTTTTCCTTTATTAGACTCCCCTAACACTTATTTTAAAAAAAATTATTTTTAATACCTGAAACTTTACATTAAACAAATTTATTTCAACCTTATTCTTATGTAATAAAAAAATACACATTAAACGTTAATGCTTAATGTGTATTTTTTTGCGTAATTATAACACTTTCTGGCGGAGTAGAGAGGGTTCGAACCTCCGCGCCGATTTCTCGACCTAATTGTTTAGCAAACAATCCCCTTCACCACTTGGGTACTACTCCATATAATTATAATTTTCATCGCCAACGTGTTTATTATAATATATTTTTTTCATCTAGTCAATAATTTTTCTTATTTTGTTATTAATTTTATTAACCATTCAAAAAGTTGCTATAAAAATAGCAACCTTTTGAAATGTCTTGTTTAATATTTTATTTGGCGGAGAGGGTGGGATTCGAACCCACGGTAGGCTATAAACCTACGCCAATTTTCAAGACTGGTGCCATAAACCAACTCGACCACCTCTCCTCATCAAAAATAAAAGCCATACGGCATTTTCTATATTACCACTTTTTAACTTCCTTGTCAAGCAATTTTTTTCAATTTTTACAAAAAAACTTGAAAAGCCATACATTATAGCTATCAATTTATTTGCATATTCATGGCTTTTAATATGGCTTCACTTTCTTCTGGCGTTACTTTATATCTAGATTCGCCATTATGAATTGGTTTTGCATATATGTTTGACATATCTCTTGAGTATATTCCATTAAATACTATACCATCATTTTTTTCATCTAATAAGCATACCGCAAAACTTAAATCACTACCTGTGTCTTTATAAGCATTGTATCTTACAATTCCAACTTTCTGTAAACATTTTTCTTGTTTTTTATTAAGTTCCTTATAATATACCGAAAGTTTTCTTATTTCTTCTTCAGAATGTGCCACTCTATTAATATATTTTTCAAGATCTTCTTTAATGTTCTTTCCATTTCCTAGTTTTTCCATAAATTCTTTATCTCTTTTATGAATATTTTTTATTCTAACATTACTTATAATAGCTATTACTAATAAAATTATATTCAATATAAATAATATTATTAAAAATATATCACTATGTAAAAATTCCAAGATTTTATCCTCCCTAATCTTTATTGCTTTATTAAACCTAGAATTCTTTCTAAGTCATTATTATTAGCATATTGAATTATTATCTTTCCACTTCTTCTTCCAGCATCAACTCTAACTTTTGTACCGAAAAAGCCTTGGAAAGTATCTTCTATATCTCTATATACAGCACCATATTTTTCAGCTGTATTTGTATTATTTTTTTGATGATGAACCTTTTTTTCAATTTGTCTTACAGATTCACCTTTTTCAATCATCCTAAGTGCCATATCATATTGTTTTTTTGCATCTGTTATTGCAAGTAAAGCCTTGCAATGTCCTTCTGTAAGTTTTCCCTGTTTTGCAAGTTCTAATACATCTGGAGTTAAATTTAAAACTCTTACTGTATTTGCAATACTACTTCTTCCTTTTCCTAGTACTTTTGCTATTTCTTCTTGAGTTAGATGATAATCTTCCATTAAAGATTTAACCCCAACTGCTTTTTCATATGCATTTAAATCTTCTCTTTGCATATTTTCTATTAAAGAAATTTCTTTATTTTTTCTAGCATCATCGTCTCTTATTAAAGCTGGTATTTCTGTAAGACCTGCTATTTTTGCAGCTCTCCATCTTCTTTCTCCTGCAATTATTGCATAATATCCTGCTTTTTCCGTTACAACTATAGGTTGGATAACTCCATACCTTTTTATAGATTCTGCTAATTCAGATAATGCATCTTCATCAAATGTTTTTCTTGGTTGTTCTCTGTTAGGCTCTATATCTATTAATTTTAATTTTTTTAATTCATCTCCTGCCTTTTGTTTTTCATCATCTGCTATTGGCATTGAAAATAATGCATCTAGTCCTCTTCCTAATCCTGTATTTTTTGCCATTTTTATCACATTCCTTCCAAAATTTAAATTTTTATCTCATACGCTTTGCTTTTTGTTCTAGTTCATTTATTTTTAGAAATTCTTTTGTAAATTTCTCATAACTCCTTGCCCCTTTTGATTTTGGGTCATAAATTGTTATTGGCATTCCATAACTTGGTGCTTCGCTAACTTTAACATTTCTTGGTATAACTGTTCTATACACCTTATTTTGAAAAAATCTTTTAACCTCTTTTACAACTTGGTTTGCAAGGTTTGTTCTTATATCATACATTGTAAGTAAAGCACCCTCTACATATAAATTCTTATTTAGGTGTTTTTTTACTAATTCTACGGTATTTAATAGTTGTCCTAACCCTTCTAATGCATAATACTCACATTGAACCGGAATTAAGACACTGTCTGATGCTGTAAATGCATTTAAAGTAATTAACCCTAGTGATGGTGGACAATCTATTAATATAAAATCAAACCTATCTTTAATGCTATCTAACTTTTCTTTCATTCTTTGTTCTCTTGACATCATAGAAACAAGCTGAACCTCTGCTCCGGCAAGATTCATGTTAGAAGGCGAAATATATAGATTTTTTATAGGCGTTTCTTGAATTATATCTTCTGGTAAAATGTCTGTAATTAATAAATCATATGTTGAAAATTCTACTTCCTTGTCCATTCCAAGTCCGCTTGTTGCATTCCCTTGAGGGTCAGTATCTATTAATAGAACTTTTTTTCCTCTTCTTGCTAAAATAGTACTTAAATTTACCGTTGTAGTTGTTTTTCCAACTCCACCTTTTTGATTTGCTACTGATATTATTTTTCCCAATTTGCTCCCTCCATTTTTATCTTAAAAGTGTTTTTATGTAAACTTCATATTCTGTATTTTTTCCTCTTTTTTTCTGTACTTATATAATATACAAATTCTAAAAATATGTCAATATTATTTTTAAAATTTAAGAATAAATTTCTTTAATTTGTTACAAATTACATCTTATCAATATTTGACTTAAAAATTTGATACTATATTGTTTTGAAATATCACGAAAGCAAGTACGAATTGAAATAATCTACTTCATAATACATAGTTTATTTGAATTTATTATGAAAACATAGTTCTTCAACGCTAGTTATACCAATAAAAAGCATTATTTTATTACATTATTCGACAAAATTCGACAAAATCCACCCTTACTTTAAATTCAACAAATGTTCCACGGAATTGTTCCACACAGAGCCAGCATAGTGTACTCAATACTTTCAGCCATTTTGGGCGAACAAAAAAAGTAAGCTTTATTTTCCTAAAAAATTAGTACTTTGCTCACTTTTTAAATTTTATATATTAACTTTTATAATCAAATTTTACTAAACATAAAAATTGTTTTGAAAGTATTACTTTCTTTTAAGTTCCAATTCTATCTTTATTCTATAAAAATAATGGGGTTTTTACAGGAGTACCTGCCTTTCTTGGATATTTTTTTGGAGTTTCTTTTATTTTGTTTATAATAATAATATTTCTACTTATATCACTTTTGGGCAAACAAAAATTATCACATCTTTCAAATTTTCCACCTAATATATCAATTGCAGATTTTGCTTGTTTTAATTCTTCTTCTATATCTGGACCTTTCATGCATATAATTTTTCCACCAACTTTTACTAATGGCAATAAATATTCTGCTAAAACTGTAAGGTTTGAAACTGCTCTTGAAATTGCTATATCATAGCTTTCCCTATAATTATTATCTTGCCCAAACTCTTCTGCTCTTGAATGAATAGCTTTTGTATTTTTCAACTTAATTTTACTACAAACTTCATTTAAAAAATTTATCCTTTTATTTAAAGAATCTACTAAAGTGATTTTTAAACTATCATTCATAATAGCCAATGGAATTCCCGGAAAACCTGCTCCGGTGCCCACATCTACAATATTTTTATTATATTTAATATATTTTAATACTGTTAAAGAATCCACAAAATGTTTTAAAATAATATCTTTTTCCTCTGTTATTGCTGTTAAATTTATCTTTTTATTCCATTCAACTAGTAAATTCATATAATCATAAAACTTTTGAATTTTATTATCATCAATTTCTTCTTCAAAATACAAACAAAAATCTTTCTTAAAATCTTCCATTAAAAATAAATTCCTTTCTCTAAAATTATTTATTTTTTTGCATTTGCAAATATATTAATAAAACATTTATATCAGCCGGTGATACCCCTGAAATTCTTGAAGCTTGGCCTATTGATGTTGGTTTTATTTTATCAAGTTTTTGTCTTGCTTCTAAACTCAACCCTTTAATTTCAGAATATATAATATCTTCAGAAAGTTCTTTACTTTCCATTTTTTTGAACTTTTCAACTTGCTCTTTTTCCATTTTTATATATCCTTCATATTTTATTTCAATTTCAACTTCTTCTTTTTCTTGTTTTGTAAGTTCCGGCCTATCTTTATCTATTATTTCTAAATTTTTATATGTAATTTCTGTTCTTTTTAATAATTCTGCAAGTTTTGAACCTGTAGTAAGAACGCTGGTATTATGGGCTTTTAAGAAATTATTAACCTCATCTGTTGGTTTTACTACTTGTTTTTTTAATCTTTCAATTTCATTTTCAATGTTTTGCTTTTTATTTAAAAAATTATTATATCTCTCATCTGAAATTAGCCCAATTTCATGACCTATTTCTGTAAGCCTCAAATCTGCATTATCTTGTCTTAATAATAATCTATATTCAGCACGAGAAGTCATCATTCTATATGGTTCATTTGTACCTTTTGTAACTATATCATCAATTAAAACACCTATATATGCTTGTGTTCTATCTAAAATAAGTGGTTTTTTTCCTTTAATTTTTAAGGAACTATTTATTCCTGCAATTAAGCCTTGACAAGCCGCCTCTTCATATCCTGATGTTCCATTAATTTGACCTGCAAAAAATAGTCCATCAATATCTTTGTATTCTAATGAAAGCTTTAGTTTAGAAGGATCTATTGTATCATATTCTATTGCATATGCTGGCCTCGTAAATTCACAATGTTCAAGACCTTGAATTGTTCTATACATCTTAATTTGCACATCTTCTGGAAGAGAAGAACTCATTCCTTGAGCATACATTTCATCTGTATCTAATCCAATTGGTTCTATAAAAATTTGATGTCTTGGCTTGTCACTAAATCTTATAACTTTATCTTCTATAGAAGGACAATATCTTGGCCCCGTACCCTCTATTTTTCCTGCATACAAAGGAGATCTATGTAAGTTTTCTCTTATTATTTCATGTGTTTTTTCGTTTGTATATGTTAAATAACAATCTTGTTGGTTAAACTCTTTTATTTCATCTTCTAATGAAAATGGTATTATATCTTTATCTCCTTTTTGTACTTCCATTTTACTAAAATCTATGCTTTTTCTATTTATCCTTGCTGGGGTTCCTGTTTTAAATCTAATTAATTCAATTCCTAAATCTTTTAAACAATTAGATAATTTATTTGCTGGAAAAACACCATCTGGCCCACTTTCTTTTGAATACTCTCCTATAAATATTTTTCCTTTTAAGTAAGTACCTGTTGCAACAATTAAAGATTTTATTTTATATATTGCACCAATATCGGTTTCTATAAAATCAACTCTTCCATCTTTTACACCAATAGAAACAATTTCTGCTTGTTTTAATTCTAAATTTTCTTGTTTTTCTAATGTATGTTTCATTTCCATTTGGTATCTTTTTCTATCTGCTTGGGCTCTTAAAGAATGAACTGCTGGCCCTTTAGATGTATTTAACATTTTTATTTGTATCATAGTTTTATCTATATTTTTTCCCATTTCTCCGCCCAAACAATCTATCTCTCTAACTAAATGTCCTTTTGAACTTCCTCCTATATGTGGGTTGCATGGCATGTTTGCAACTGCCTCTAAACTTATAGAAAACACTAATGTTTTCATTCCAAGTCTAGCACTTGCAAGTCCAGCCTCACATCCTGCATGTCCTGCACCTATTACTGCTACATCATATTCTCCTGCTAAATATTTCATAAATACTCCTTTCTTTTTTTACATATTTTATTTTTTAAATTTGTTCTTTGAAAGTATTAATATTTCCAAATTTTTCCAATATTTTTTTAATGTGGAACAAGAAATACTGTTTAGTGTACGTTTTACATAAGCTTTCAGTTTTTTTCAATTATCTTTATATTGTGCGCACAATTGTTTGCTTTTCTTTTTTATGATTTCGTTAATATTCTTAATTCTTTTCAAAATCCTTAATTTTATTTTTTTATTTTTTTCGAAGATAAGATATGTTTTAAATATAAAAATCGCTTATTTTTGATTTTGAAAAGAATTTTTTATATCATTTTCCTAAACAAAATCTAGAAAAAATTTCATTAATAATTTCTTCACTTGCTTCTTCTCCTGTTATCTCTCCCAAATTTGTTAAAACATCTTTAAGACCTATTGCAATAATGTCTATTGGCATATTATTTTTTAAAGCTTCTTTTGATTTATTTAAATTTATAATTGCGTCTTTTATTATTTTTTTATGTCTTTCATTTGTAATTACAATTTCATTATCAATGTTTATTACATCTAAATTAAACAATTCCGTTATTTTATTATATAAATCATCTATTCCCTCTTTTTTTAATGCAGAAATTTTTATTACATTTTCAAAATTTTTTATTATTTCTGTTTTTTTATCAATTTTTGGAACTAAATCTAGTTTATTTAAAATAATTATTGTTTTTTTAGGTGTAACAATATTTAAAATTTCTTCATCATCTTCATTTAAATCTTTACTTGCATCTATTATATAAATAACCAGGTCCGCCTCTTTTGCCATCTTCTTCGATTTTTCAATTCCAATTTTTTCAATTTCATTTTGAGTAGTTCTAATCCCTGCTGTATCTATTAATTTTAGTGTAATACCATTTATATTCACATACTCTTCTATTGTATCACGTGTTGTGCCCTCATATTCCGTAACAATAGCTCTTTCTTCTTTTAAAATTGCATTTAAAAGAGAAGATTTTCCTGCATTTGGTCTACCTATAATGGCTGTTTTTATTCCTTCTTTTATCAATTTTCCATTATCGAATGATTTTTCCAATTTATTTAATTTATTTATAGAATTTTCAATAGTTTTTAATATTTCTTCTTCTATTACTTCTGGTGTATCATATTCTGGATAATCAATTGATACTTCTATATTTGCCATTAATTTAAGCAATTCTTTTTTTATTTTATTAATTTCTTCAGCTAAAAAACCTTCTAACTGTTTCATTCCTTCTAATGCTTCTCTATTAGATTTAGCATTTATTATATCTATTACTGATTCTGCTTGAGATAAGTCTATTCTGCCATTTAAAAATGCTCTTTTGGTAAATTCCCCCGGTTTTGCAAGTTCTGCTCCATTTTTTAAGCATAATTCTAAAATCTCACGCATAACAACAATTCCACCATGAGAATTTATTTCACACATATTTTCTGCTGTATAGCTTTTTGGTCCTTTAAAATATGATACCAAAACTTCATCTACTTTTTTTCCATTGTCGACTATATATCCATATTTAAAACTATATCCTTTTATTTCAGAAATATCCTTTTTATTTTTTTGCACAAATATTTTTTCTAATATTTTAAAGCAATTTTTCCCACTCATTCTAATAATCCCAATTCCTCCAATTCCGAGGAGCCGTAGAGATTGACGCGATTGTACTCATTTATTTCTCCTTTCTCGTATAATAAATTTATAATTATTTGTTTGCGCGAAATTTGCTTTCACAAATTTTTTACATTGTTATTTTATATTATAGGAACTTCCAAAAACATTCCTATAAAAAAAAGTCAAAATCCCTTTAATCTTTAGATTAAAATCGGAACTTTGACTTCTGATTTTATTTTATTATTTAAGACTTATTACCACTCTTCTTCTTGGTTCTTCACCAATACTAACTGTTTTTACAGTTTTTGAATCTTGCAAAGCCGAATGTATTATTTTCCTTTCATATGCTTGCATAGGTTCTAATGTAACGGTTCTTCTTGTTCTTTCAACAGATTTAGCAACTTTTTTTGCTAATTCTTGAAGTGTTTTTTCTCTTTTTTCTTTGTAGTTTTCTATGTTTATTACTACTCTAACTTTATTTGAAATGTCTCTATTTGCCACAGCAGAAACTATAGTTTGAAATGCATACATCGTTTCTCCTCTATGACCAATAAACATACTACTTTTTTCACCTTTTATTTGAACTATTAAACCATATTCATCATGCATAATAGAATACTCAAGACCTTGTCCTATTTTTTCTATAATATCATCTAAAAAAACAATTAAATTCTTTTCTGCCTGTTCTATATTTTCTTTAGTTGCTGGCTTTTTTTCTCTTTTTATATTTTTTTGCTCTTCTGTTTTATCGTCTTCTTCTTTTAAAGTTAATTCAACTTTTACAACTCTTGGTGCTAAAATACTAAAAAAGCTTCTTTTTTCTTCTTCAATTACTTTTATATTCACTTTTTCTTTAGAAACTTTTAATACTTTAAGCCCATTTTCAATAGCTTCATTTGTTGTTTTTCCTTCTGCGATAATACTACTTTCCTTCATTTTTACCACTTTCCTTTCTTAAGGAGCAAAAATATTCTCCAAAAAGAATTAATTTTATTTAGGAAACTTTCATTTAAAAAGCTAATTTATTAATACATAGGTTTTAAACAAAAGCTTTCTGTAGGTAAAATTATACTTATTTTTGGATTTCTTTTACCTCTTTTTTATCTTTTTTTAAAACTTTATCTAAAACCAATCTTTCTGCTATCATTAAAATGTTATTCATTAACCAGTATAAAGCCAATCCTAATGGTGCAACAATTGCAATAGATATAGACATAATTGGCATAAATAAACTCATATTTTTATTTATATCTTGCATTGCATCAATTTCATCTATTTTTTCTTTTTCCTTTTCTGAACCATCACCAATTAAGTTTTTATTTTTATCTTTTTTATCTTTTTCTTGCATTGAATTAGTCATTTTAAGTGATACAAATGATGATAGCACATATAGAGCAGGAATTATAAGAACTTTTATGTTTTTTATATCCTCTGTTGGCACTTTGCTTAAGTCTATGCCGAATAAATCCATATTTACATATACTTTATCCACATAATCATTTACATTAAATTCATCTGTATTTTTGTCACTTTCTTGTCCTGTAGTTTTAAGCTTATTAATATAATTTAGTACTGCAATTTCTTTATAATTACTAGTTTTTCCATCTTCTTGAACTACTGCTTCTAATTTTTCAATAACATTTTTATCTATTTTTCGCATATATGTAAGCGGCGATTTAACAAGAAAAAACACTGAAAACAATAGAATAATTTGCACTATTCCACTTAAACAACCTGAAAACGGACTCATTTTCTCTCTTTTATACAATCCTAAAATTTCTTGATTTAATTTTTCTGGATCGTTTTTATATTTAAATTGAAGCTGTTTCATTTGGTTGTTTAATTCTTGACTTTTCTTCATTGTTTTTTGTTGCTTATATGATATCGGCAACATCGCGATTTTTACTAGTATTGAAAATAGAATTATTGCAATTCCAAAGTTTCCTACTATTTCATATAAAAAATTAAGTACATATCCAAATATATTTGCAAAGAAATTTATCATAGTTCCTCCAATTTATTTTAGTGGGTCATATCCGCCTTTAGAAAATGGATTACATTTTAGAATTCTTATTATTGCTAACCAAGTTCCCTTTATTGCTCCATATTTTTCTATTGCTTGAATTGCATATTCTGAACAAGTCGGATAATATTTGCACCTAATGTTTTTACTTTCTAGCCAAAAAGAAATATTCTTTTTATACCACTTTATGGCTTTTATTAATATTTTTTTCATATTTAATCCACTTTTATAAGTTTTGAATTATTAAAAATTTTAATCATATCTTTTTTTATATTAATATAATTAATTTTATTTATATCTATGTTTTTTCTTACTAAAAAAACTATGCTATAACCTTTTATAATTTCTAACTCAATTTCTTTATAATTTTCTCTAATTAACCTTTTTATTTTATTTCTTTGATATGCTTTTCCTACTTTTGTACTAATTGCTAGTCCTAATTCATTATAATCTTTATTATTTTTTATAATAAAAGCATTTATAAAATTACCAGAAAAACAAATACCTTTTGTTAATACATTTCTAAATTCATAGTTCTTTTTTAGCATTTTTGTTGTTCTCATAGTAAGTCACATCCTAAAATTCTAATAAATTAAGGGTAAATTCTGTATAGATTTTTTCTATACAGATTTATTTTTGCCTTAATTTAAGCACATAATTTTTTTCTTCCTTTAGCTCTTCTAGCTTTTAATACCTTTCTTCCAGCTCTTGTTGACATTCTTTTGAAAAAACCATGCTCTTTTTTTGCTTGTCTTTTTTTTGGTTGAAATGTTCTTTTCATTTCTTAACCACCTCCAAATATATATTATTTTATTATCATTTTTATTTTTTCTCGCTAAAAAACGCAAGTACGGTTATTATACTCTAAAAAAAATAAAAAGTCAATGAATTTTTAATTTTTTTTTATAAAACCTTAAGGAAATAAGGTTTTGCTGTTTTTTTTCTAGTTTTTTTTTTATTTGTGTTGCATTTTCGAAAAAAATGTTGTATAACAAATTTATCGTCATAATATTTCAAAAAAATTGTAATTTATAAAAAATTATACACAAGTTTTCCACAGGTTTTGCACACTTTGTTTAAAACTTTTTTACAAAAATATTTCATTATATTTTTTAATGAATAAAATCTTTTAAACCTTGTAATTACTTGATTTCATTTCTAAAATTTGTGTTCGTATTTTGAAATGTTTTTTACGAAAATATTACAAAGTTATCAACAGCTGTGGATAACTTTGTGGATAACTTGTTTGGGGAATTTAATTATGTAATACTACATAATTTGTTTCTTTTTAATAATTAATAAAAAATAATAAAAAAGGAGGTTTTCATGGAATTAGATGCTGATGCAATGATGAATAAAATAAAAGAATTGTTATTTCAAGAAATGACTAAAATATCTTTTTCAACATATATTCAACCTTTATCAATAGAATCAATTGATAATTCTAATATAATTTTTCAGTGTGATTCTCACTATGTAAAAGACCTTGTTGAAACACGATATGCAAGTTTAATTTTAAACACAATTCAATTTATTACAAACAAAGAATATACTTTTTCAGTACATGCTTTAGATTTAGATACTACTGAACAAAAAAAAGAAAATGAAATAATTGCAATACCTAAAAAAGAAACTGAAGAAGAAATAGATTACTCTAATCAAAGTTTAAATCCCAAATACACATTTGATACTTTTGTTGTTGGAAATAACAATAGGTTTGCACATGCTGCAGCTTTAGCTGTTGGGGATAACCCCGCAAAAACATATAACCCATTATTTATTTATGGTGGCGTTGGTCTTGGTAAAACCCATTTAATGCAAGCTGTTGGAAACAGAATTCTGCAAAATAATAGAAAAATGAATATTGTATATGTTACATCAGAAAAATTTACAAACCAATTAATAAACTCAATTAGAGATGGTAAAAATGATCCTTTTAGAAATAAATATAGGTCTGCTGACGCACTTTTGATAGATGATATTCAGTTTATTGCAAAAAAAGAGAGAGTTCAAGAAGAATTTTTCCACACTTTTAACACTTTATATGAAACAGGAAAACAAATTATAATCTCAAGTGATAAGCCACCTAGAGATATTCCATTTTTAGAAGATAGACTAAAATCAAGGTTTGAATGGGGCTTACTTGCAGATATTTCTTGTCCAGATTATGAAACAAGAGTTGCAATTTTAAGAAAAAAAGCACTAGACGAAAATATAATTATAGATGACACTATCTTGGCAAATATAGCTGCAAAAATTGATTCAAATATACGTGAACTTGAAGGAGTTTTTAACAAAATTGTGGCAAGAGCTTCTTTAACACATAGTCCAATCACAATTGAGCTTGCAGAAAATGTTATTAATGAATTTATTTCTAAAAAAGAAAAAGTAATTTCTTCAGAATTTATTCAAGAAACAGTTGCTAAATATTTTAGCATTGATAAAAAAGATCTTGCTGGAGATAAAAGGTCTAATAATATAGCTTTTCCAAGGCAAATTGCTATGTATCTATGTAGGGAAGTTGCAAATATGAGTTTTCCACAAATTGGTATTGATTTTGGGAAAAGAGATCATTCAACAGTAATGCATGCACACAAAAAAATAGAAAAAGAAATAAAAGAAAAAACAAATACTAAATTAATTGTGGAAAGTGTGAAAAACATAATTTTAAATGTCGAATAATTGCAACTCTAAATATATCTTGATTTTTTTAAAATTTGTGTTTGTAAAAAAAATTGTTCGAAAAAAACTTTCTTTCTAAACCTACGGAAGAAAGACATTGGTTATCCACAACCACTTTGTGGATAACCTGTTTAAAAACTGTGGACAAGTACTCTTCCACATTTGAATGTGGAAACTGTGGATAACATAGGGTAGTTTTCCACAGATTTATCCATACGTTTTTCTCTACGGATATATAGTTTCCACACAGTTTTCCACACTTTCCACAGCACCTACTACTACTACTACTATATATATTATATTAATATTAAATATAAATATATATAACCCGACATCAAAAAATTTGTTTTTAAAAACTTTTTATGAAAGGATGATATTTAATGAAATTTATTTGTTATAAAGATAAAATAATAAAAGCTCTTAATTCAGTAGTTAAAGGAGTTGCTTCTAAAACTACTAAACCTATTCTTGAAGGAATACTTATACAAACAAATGATAAAGAAATAAAACTTACTACATATGATTTAGAACTTGGGATTGAATATACAATGGAATGTGATGTTAAAGAACAGGGAAGTACAGTAGTAAATGCTATGATGTTTACTGAAATTATTAGAAAATTACCAGATTCAGAAATAAATATTAACATTAACGAAAACAATTTATTAACAATAGAATGTGAAGGTGCATTATACAAACTTGCAACAATGAATCCAGATGAATTTCCAGAATTACCAAAAATAGAAATTGAAAATTCTATAGAACTAGAACAAAGTGCTTTAAAAAATATGATTAAAAAGACAATTTTTGCTGTTAGTACAGAAGAAAATAGACCAATTTTTACAGGATGTTTATTTGAAATTAAAAATAATAAATTAAATATTGTTGCTATTGACGGTTTTAGATTAGCTTTAAGAACAATAAATCTACCAGTTCAAGTAAATGATTTTAAAGCTGTTATTCCAGCTAAATCATTAAATGAAGTAAATAAAATATTAGAAGATTCATTTGAACCCGTAAAAATAGGCATTTCTAAAAACCAAGCTGTTTTTGAAATGGAAAATTGTAAAATTGTAACTAGAATTTTAGATGGAGAATTTTTAAATTATGCATCTGTTATTCCAGAAAATTGGCAAACTAGAATTAGAGTTGAAAAAAATAGTTTACAAAATAGTTTTGAAAGAATAAGTTTAATTTCATCATCAAGTATGGAAAAAGAAAAAAAATATCCTGTTAAAGTAACAATAGATATTGGAAAATTAACAATTCTTTGTACTAACCAAACAGGAGATGCAAAAGAGGAAGTATTTATTTCAACAGAAGGAAAGAATTTAGAGGTAGGATTTAATCCAAAATATTTTCTAGATAGCTTAAAAGCTATAGACGAAGAAGAAATTTTTGTTGAATTTGGAACTAATGTATCCCCATGTTTAATAAAATCTGTGGAAAATAATGATTATGTTTATATGATTTTACCAATTAGATTAAAAGGAGAATAAAAAAAATAGGTAAGAGAAAAATCTCTTGCCTTATTATATTAAAAAATAGTAAGTGAAATTGTGAAAAATTGATATAAGTTATCCACAATAGTTTCACAAATTGTGGATAAGAAAAAAAGAAAGCATTAAAATCTAAAATAAGCCGTTTTTATAAATTTAATTAATAATTTATTTATTAAATTTAATTAATTAATTAAAAACGAAAAAAAAAGATAAAAATTGAATAAAATTGAAAAAAAAAGAAAAAAAGAGATAAAAATATAAAAACGAAACGATATAGGCTGTAAAAATTTTTAACAGCTCATAATCAAATAATATGAAGAAAAAATAAAACAAAAAACGATGAAATTAAACTTTTTAAGGAAAAAAATAAATAAAAATATTATTTTAATTATAAAAAAAATAGAATAAAATCGAAAAAAAAAGCTTAAAATAGATAAAAAGAGATAAAAATAAAAAAACGTTGTATAATAACTTGTAAAAATTTTTAAAAATTATTTTTGGCTATATTTGGCAAAATTTGTACTAAAAAACAAGAAAAAAATATATAAAATTAAAAATGAATTTTAATATTATATTTTTTATTTAATTAATTACTTAATATTTAATTAAAAAATTAATTAAATTATTGAAAAAAATAGAAAAAAATTATTAAAAATTGTAAAAAAAAGAAAAAAAGAGATAAAAATATAAAAACTAACTATAATAGTCTATAAAAAAATATAAAAATTTATTTTGAACATATTTAAGACTTTTTTATTAATTTTTTTTAAGAAATAACAAAAAATATTATTAAAAATGATATTTTAATTTTATAAATAATAAAAAAATAGAAAAAAATTGTAAAAAAAATAAAATGAGAGAAGATGAAAGAAAATGATATACTAATTGCATAAAATAGTGCTAGAAAATTTTTAAAAATTTATAATGAAGAATTTTGGAGAATAAAATATATGTGGATAGAAAAAATTAAGTTAGAAAATTTTAGAAATTATGAAAATCAGGAAATAATATTAAATAAAAATATGAATATTTTTTATGGAGAAAATGCTCAAGGAAAAACAAATATTATAGAAGCTATTTTTTTTGCTAGTATAGGAAAATCTTTTAGAACAAAAAAGGAAAAAGAAATAATAAAATTTAATAAAGATTATTCAAATATTGAAATTTTTTATAATAAATCAGATAGGGATGGTAATATTAAAATAAATATTTCTGATAAAAAAAATATTTTTATTAATAAAATAAAAATAAAAAAATTAAGTGAATTATTAGGAAATATTAATACTGTAATTTTTACACCGGACGATATAAATATTTTGAAAGGTGGACCAGAAAATAGAAGAAAATTTTTAGATATTATGATAAGTCAATTAAGACCTAAATATATGCACACATATTCATTTTATAAAAAAGCTTTAGATGAAAGAAATAATTATTTAAAAAAAATAAAAATTGAAAATGCTAAAGAAGATTTATTAGAAATTTGGGATGAACAATTAATTGAATATGGAAATATTATTGCGAATTACAGAAAAATTTTTATAGAAAAAATAAAAGAAAAAATAAAAAATATTCATTATAATATTACTGGAGATTTAGAAGAAATAAATATTGAATATATAACGCAATGTTTGGATAAAAATGAATTTAGAAAAAATTTAAAAGAAAGAAGAAAATTAGATATTATAAAAGGTTATACTACAAAAGGAATTCATAGAGATGATTTTAGAATTTTTTTAAATAATATTTTGGTAAATATTTATGGCTCTCAAGGACAACATAGAACCTCTATGCTATCTTTAAAAATAGCAGAGCTTCAAGTAATTAAGGAAGAGATTGGGGAAAATCCAATTTTATTATTAGATGATTTTATGTCTGAACTAGATGAAAAAAGAAGAAATAATTTTTTAAATAATATATTGTAAATTTATTAATTAATTTTTCGCCATTAACTCCAAATAATCCTATAATATTACTCCATGCATCTTTCATATTATTTGCATTAAATATTATAAAACTTATCATTACAATAAATAATACATATATTCTTTGAATAAATCCTGGTAATTTTTCTAAATATTTTTTTAAAAATAATTTTTCAATAAGAAGTATTATTCCAAAATATAATCCCCATATAACAAAATTCCAACTAGCACCATGCCATATACCAGTTAGTGCCCAAACAATTAAAATATTTATTATTAATTTTTTTGTTCCTTCTCTACTTCCACCTAATGGTATATAAACATAATCTTTAAACCATGTTCCTAATGATATATGCCATCTTCTCCAAAATTCAGTTATACTTTTGGATATATATGGATAATCAAAATTTTCTAAAAAATCAAATCCAAACATTTTTCCTAAACCAATTGCCATATCTGAATATGCTGAAAAATCAAAATATATTTGTAACATATATCCTACTGCAAAAATCCAATAAAATAAAATTGTTTTTTCATTTGTCTCTGTAAAAACTTTACACAATTGTCCTAATTGATTTGCAATTAAAACTTTTTTGGCAAGTCCAATTACAAATCTTTCTACGCCATAAGAAAACTTTTCAAAGCTGTGAGTCCTATTGTCTAATTCG
>ERZ827156.997-NODE-997-length-36673-cov-4.980064_pt1 | contig 36673 bp, 42 predicted proteins | sample MGYA00519919_ERZ827156 | MGnify/ENA primary metagenome ERZ827156 (study PRJEB31778, sample SAMEA3449269) | human gut metagenome | biome: human gut; feature: human-associated habitat; material: faeces | place: United Kingdom | collected 2010/2012 ...
GGTAAGCCGAGTAAGACCATTCTTCTCAGATAATGGAAATGAGGTATGTGAGAGTGCGTGTGGTGAAAGGGATGATGGATCGGAGGTTGACTAGGAAGGGAGCTGGCCACTCTCTTCCGATGTTGTTCCTCCTTCCAATTGCACAAGGACGATGGTTATCTGAGGGTGAGTGAGTTGTTTTGACTGTTTTCTGTCTTGGAAGGGCGGTGCTAACGGAGTAGACTGGTTGGTTTTGTGGTTAGACTTGATGATCTTGAATGTTGATGAATTGGTGTTGGATGAGTTACCATACGGGTGTAACGCATGGATCTGTGCGGATTGCGGCTGTACAAGCCTTGACTGATTCCATTGTCTATCTGTCTTATCTGTCCTTTTCCTGTTATTCTTAATGCTACCCATTTCATGTGCGCAGTGATTTGGGTGTGCTGATTGTCATTCCTTGATTCCTTTCTCTTATCTAATCCATGTCATCGGCTTCTTATGCGGAAGGATGCATTCTGTATCCTCAATACCATGACTGTAATGCCGCATTGTGATGGACTCTTTCATCTGATTATTTGATGTTGCTGTATGTATCCTGTGATATTAAGACGTCGCTCCTTGATATGGAGTTGCTCTCTTCTGGTCTAATGCTGATTCTGTGGTCGTTAGTGTATATATGTCTGCGTGTGAACTGCCTGGTGATGTGTTGTATGTGACAACCCTTGAAGTGCATGTTGTGAGCCTGATCAACTCATGATGTACGTGGAAGGCGTGAACGATGGTGACTGGATCGTTGGGAGTGGAAAATGGTTGTGTGGTTGCAGTCCGTAGTGTTTGCATGTCGTGCTAACTGACCTTGTGTAGATGTGCTTCTCCGCAGTCTCAAGAAGCGCGACTGGCAGTAGTGATGGTCTCTATGTCTCGACGTCGCATATTCGTGCTGAATGAAAGGATATGAGGTGGGTTGTGATTGTGGTGGTTGATGTGTTAGGTAGTGTCGCGTGATGGAGTTGTCGACCCGTCGTGACGATCTGCGTGGTATTCCGCTGCTACTGACCGTCGGCCCTCCTTCTCCTCATCTGCATTTCCTCCATGAGTCAATGGCGTGGAGCCATGGCTTATGGGTATGGGAATGAGATGGAGGAAGGAAGGGTTGATGGTTAGTGGCAGCGGGGGCCGCAGCCGCGGGTGCCCGGGCGCCGAGCGGTAATCGAGGTTGAGGATGAGTCTCATATTTGAACTATGAGTTGTTTGTTGGTAGTACAAGTGAATGGTGAAGGGGGTGGCTAGCCGGGCAGAATCGCCTCGTAAACTCCCTTGACTTTTTATCGCTCCTATCGAATGGGTAGGCCAAATGAAGACGATAGAACATTGAAAGTTCCGCTGGGGCCTCCGTTAGGGAGATCTCAACAACGAGAGCCTTAATCGAAAAACTGGTACGACAAAATCTCTATTATTGTCTGCTTACACTGTAGAGAAGAGATCTAGTCAATAACTCAAGGAATAAAGAAGCGTAGCAGTGATTCAAAAAACAAAAAGGTGGGATCCCCAAAATACACCCGAAAAACAGACGAATAGTGCTATCATTTTGCAAAACCCATTATAACCTTCAAAGAAAGGATGAGTGATAGTCCAGCTACTGACGTGATCAAAATTGAACAGCAGAAGCTTCCGCACGGAGTGGATATGTACAAGGAGGATCTGGACGGAACGTACGAGTGGCTCCTAGATAACGATTATTTGTATCGCGGATACCGAACCAAATTGTCCTTCGTGGAAGCCTTCAAAAGGTAGTCTTCGTGGAAATCGCTGAGGGGTAGCATGTTCCGCAGTACGAATGAAACGATGAACGTGTGGACGCATTTTCTTGGAGCGCTGCTGTTCATCTTCCTGATTTATCTCACCTACGCCATTCCCATCGAAAACATGGACACCATGCGGCAGGAGGTCGCGAGAGTGAACGCTGTTGTGCAGTGCAGCCCCTCTCCCGACTTTTCGTCCACGCTCTTTGATGAAGCTCAAAGCAAGGCAGCCTGCATAGAGAGACTGTCGCACAATGTGAATGCGGCGGAGGACTTTTCCTCGCTCTACAACTACATCGCCTCCCGAAAGGGAACGAACGTGTGGAAGACGATGGCGACCTATTTTGTGAACTTTATAACAATGACGAAGGACGAAACGCACCAGGAGCAAGTCGCGCACTGGCCACTCATGGTTTTCATTGCCTGTGCTATTTGGTGCATGAGTGCGAGTTTCATTTTCCACCAGTACTACTGCCTCAGCTTCACAGCCAACAACGTCCTCCAAACGCTCGACTACTGCGGCATCTGCATCCTCATCTCCGGCTCGTATGTCCCAGTCATCTACTACAGCTTCTACTGCTACCCGACCTACATGAAGATGCACCTCATCATCGTAATCGTGCTGAATGTGCTGAATGTGTGCGTAATGGCCACGCCCAAGTTCCGCTCTCCGGCCTACCGCTCCGTGCGCGCCCGCTCCTTCACTATCGTGGCCTGCTACGCCGTGATCGCCATCATCCACCTCTTTATTCTGGATGGTCTCAAGAATCCCCTGTTCACCGTCCTCTTCTGGTACATGATCGGCATGGGCGGCACCTACATTCTCGGTGCGGTGCTCTACGGAACGCGCTTCCCAGAGAAGTTCTGGCCGGGTCATTTCGATTACGTTGTACGTTGCTCCTTCTTTGCCTCACTTCTAGTTTGCCTCGCACCAGCTGTTCCATGTGTGCATCGTCATTGCCGCTCTGTTCCACTATGTCGGATGCTATCAGATCTTCGTGGATCGCCTCGATAAGGTATGTCTAGCTCATTAGTTTGTGTTTCTTTCCACACCCTGCTTGAAGTCCACTTCCATCCGTCCGTACAACATCCCCGCGATTCTCGCCGTGACTTGTCATTCCGCACAAATACGGTTAACGGAGGGTTCGAAGGATGGAAACGGACGCAAAGTCGACGCAAGACGCAACAGTGCAACACAAGGTGCCGCACGGTTTCGATGTGTACAAGGAAGACCTGGAAGGGGAGTTGTGGTGGCTGAAGGATAACGACTGTCTGATTCGAGGCTACCGCACACAGTTGTCCTTCAAGGAGGCGCTCAAGAGGCTCGTTTTTCGCAATGAGACTGACGTGTAGCCTGTTCCGCAGTCACAACGAGACGATGAACGTGTGGACGCACATTATCGGCGCGCTGCTCTTCATTTTCATCATGTTCCTGCTTTACGCCATTCCGCACACGCAGTTCTTCGGCGATCACGCCGTTGCGAACTCCACGACGAGCGTTATGGATATCCTGAAGGACGAGGTGGAATCGACGATCCACATGTCGAAAACGGCCATTCCGCGGTGGCCCATTCTTCTGTTCCTGATGTGCGCGTACCGCTGTCTTCGCGGAAGCGCAATCTATCACAATTTCTACTGCGTGAGCTTCATCGTGGAGAACATCGTCCAGACCCTGGACTACTGCGGAGTCACGATCCTCGTCACCGGGTCCTACATCCCCATCATCTACTACAGCTTTTACTGCTATCCGACCTATCGGAAGATGCACCTCACCATCATCGCCATTCTGAACATCCTCAATCTGAGCGTGATGGCGACGCCCAAGTACCGCGCACCGGAAACCAGGCCCGTTCGCGCTGCTGCCTACATCGTGGTGGCCAGTTACGTCGTGATCGCCATGGCGCACCTCTACACGCTGGAGGGATTCACCAACCCCTTTTACAAGAACTGCTTTTGGTATCTCATTGCGATGGGTGTGACCTACCTCCTCGGCGCCATGTTCTACGTCTCCCGCATTCCGGAACGCTTCTGGCCTGGTGCGTTTGATTATGTTGTGGGTCCTCGTCGATGTGCTTTATTTTTAGTTCGCTTCTCATCAGCTCTTCCACGTGTGCATCGTGCTTGCTGCGCTATTCCATTTCATCGGCTGCTATGAGTTCTACATTGACAGAGTGAATACTCCGTGTCTGGATCATTTTGCTTAACGTGCTTTGTTGGTCACATTTCTATTCGTGCTTTTCTTAAAGAGTGGGATTCCCATCTGTATGACCCTATTAGTTAAGCGCCATTTGTCGTTTTCGGACCCTTGTTATCTTCTCGGCAAACAGAGAGAATGAGCGAGAAGCAAAAGCCGGATTTTGCAGAGAATGAGGATGTGAAGAATTTGCACTCTATGGATGTGTACAAGGATGTCCTCACGGGTGACCTGTCATGGCTGAGGGACAATGACTACATTCTCCGTGGCTACCGCACTCCGCTCACCTTCTGGGAGTCCATCAAGAGGTCGGTTTCCTTCGTACGCATGAATCGTAGTCTTTTCCATTCTCACAACGAAACGATGAACGTCTGGACTCACCTGATCGGTACCATTCTGTTTTTCTTCCTTCTGTATTTGACGTACGCCATTCCGGTCGATCACTTCACAACCGCCGAGTCGGTGACGAGTAAAGTGGTGGGAGTGGACGCGATGGTCAAGGGGGAGATCCAATCCCTGAAAAGTGGAGGGGATGGCGCTGTGCCGCGTTGGCCCATCACGGTCTTCACTCTTTGCGCCATTCGCTGTCTGCTAGGAAGCACCGTGTTTCACAACTTCCTGAGCACCACCCGTAAGACGCGCGCCATTCTGCAGACGCTCGACTACTACGGCATTTGCATCCTCATCTCCGGTTCCTATGTCCCTGTCATTTACTACAGCTTCTACGACTATCCCGAGTATCTCCGGTTCCACCTCGCCATGGTGATCCTCATCAACGTCGTGAATGTGAGTGTGCTGGCCACACCCACCTTTCGGTGACCTCCTTTCTCTCCCTTCATCGTAGGCAGCCCAAGTATCGCGCCCTGCGAGCCACTCTCTTCACGATCGTCGCATGCTACGCGTTCTTCTTCTTCCCCCGCCTCTACCTGCTGGAGGGCTTCTCCAACCCCCTCTTCTCCGTGATCTTCTGGTATATGATGGGAATGGGAGGAACCTACGTCTTCGGTGCTGTCCTCTACGGAAGCCGATTCCCCGAGAAGTACTCTCCCGGACTATACGATTACGCTGTTCGTTTCGTTCTCCCCCTTCATTCTAGTTTTCTTCGCATCAGCTTTTCCACGTGTGTATCGTGATCGCCGCGCTCTTTCATTACGTCGGCTCGGTCCAAATCTTCATTTATCGCGTGAACCACCCCTGCCTCTCTTTGTAACAAACACGCCATTTTACACCGCCACCTTCTTCACAAACTCCCACACCGACTTCACGCCGCTGCTCGGAGGGTACTCGAACTGGAACTGGCCCACATTCACCAACACCGACTCGCCCTTCTCCAAACTCAGTGCAGGGAACACGCCTCCCAGTGCGTTCACATTCCTATGCCTTACTTGCTTTTGCTGCTGTTACGAAAAGGCAACGCCAAAATCCTTCCCATTTATGGAGTAGCTCACGGTCCGGCGATCCGCGTCCAGCAGACAGCCCACCACGTCTCCGGGCTGGCACACCGCACCGTACTCCTCGCTCTCGTCTCCATTCCACTTCTTCCCTCGCGCCGTGTCTAATCATCAAGGGAATCGTGATTGCCCACCAAAGCCCCAACTATTTTCATCGTCGCCCACTCCGTTCTCCTGCGCCTCGTCGCACTCGTTGTTCTTTCCGCACCAACCCAACTGAACCAGGCCCTCACTGACAATATGCACCTCAAAGTAGTAGCTCCCGCACACCACGGCGATGTTGCCCAGACGCACCGTGGGGAATTCCGACGTGGCATACACGATGCCGTCGTCTTGAATCGTTGCGCTGCCACTCAGCAGCGACAGACGCTTGGAGAAGGGAATCGCCTCCGTGCTCACTTTCTTCGCCTTCTTCGCCGGCATCGTGTCAAACTCGTCAAATGATAAGGGCGTCAAGTCACGCTTCGCCTTCGTCTTCGTCTTCTTCAGCTTCATCCCGGCGTCGATCGCGCTCACCGCGTCGTCCGCCATACTCTGGTAGTTCACGTAGCTCTCAATGCTACGCCTCACACATCTCCACTTCCAAGCACGCCTCCTGCTCCTTCTCCTTCTTCTGCTTCGCCAGCTCGCGCAGAAACTCCTCGCGACCTTCGCCCGTCAGCTCATCCAGCCCGTGCGCGAAGTCGCACATGTCGCGGCGCGGACAGCCGTAGTGCTTGTCGGCGTCCGGCGGAACTTGGAATCAAGAGAGAGCGGAAGCATCACCATTACCGCTCTCGTGCGCCTTCCACCAGCGCATGCACATCTTCTGCTTCTTCTGCTCGTGGAGGTACTTTGTGCGAGAACGCTTCACGCCCTCCGCCCTGGATGTGAATCAGACGGCACACACTCACCATTTGGGGACCTCGCAGTACCAGCCGTAGATGCCTGCCTTCGGTGCTTCCATGGGAACATCGGCCCTACGAATGAAGCAAGAGAAAAGAGACAACAGCGTTGCATCGGGATTGGTTGCCTTCAGCTCCTCCAATTTGTCTAGACGCTCCTTCCATTTCTGAATCGCAACCGTCGCATTCACCACAAGCATTCTAGCGGTAACTCGATGGGCAGAAAGAAAACCGTCTTCCGTTTAAATCTCTGCAGGCACTGAAGTCGAGTGTTGCATTCGGGTTCGAGACTTTGGCCTTCTTCTTCAGCATGGCGCCGAAACTACGCGTAAGCAAGGCAGCGGCTTCCATTACCCTCCCTTTCCTCCGAGCAGTCGCATACTCACTTGCACATCGCAGAGATTCGGGATCGAATCCTCCTCATTCAGAAGTCGTCCATTACAGAACAAAACGAGCTCCGACTGTGGAATGTGCTCTCTCTCCTATAGTGTTACGATATAGAGTAGAAGGGATACCGAAATGGTGAACTTGACTTCGCTCACCAACGGAGACTGGGATTCTCCCACTTTGGTCCCATTCAGATGATAGAAGAACTGCACCATTGAAATCGCACTATCAAAGTCCAAAGTGAAAGAATGATTGTCAACAAACACAAGAAGAGAAGAATGGTTTAAGAGCGCCACCGTCTATTCGTGAAGAATGAAGAAAAGGGGTACCACTTATGATTACATCCTCCTTGAAGAGGAATGCCATCTCCTTGGAAAGAGTCACCGTCGTGAGGTTCGGAAGGTCTACAGGGGAAGTGGGTTCGGAAAAGGGACTGATGAGACGGATACGACGAGGATTGCGGAATGACTTGCTCTTCGCATCCACTGTTGAAATGGAGCGGAGTTTTGGCAAATCTGTGTGTAAGGTGCAGAGAAATAGAGTACTTCGCAAAACGAGCGTGGTGTCTTCATTGGCGTAATCAAAGCGAAGAGAATCCACACCCAATTCAATGCACGTCAGCTCGGGCAAGTCTATTCTTCATTCTCCTTCTTTGAACGGACTCTCAAACACGGCACGCTCACAGCCATCAAAGGCATGTCCGCCGAGTGTTATGGATTTCAACTTTGGCAAGTCTAGTCCTCAGAGTGGCGAAGCAAACACACTCCTCAGTTCCAAATCCGCCCAGTAGAAGCACCAGCTCTTGTCGTTCCAATCGCCCACTTCAAGCACCTCCAGAGAAGGCAGATTCTCGACTCGAAAGCGCGAGTAATCAGAGAAGGAATAGTTGCCCATCTTCAATTCCGTTAAAGAAGGGCAGTCTTGAAGGCAGAAGTGACGACTCGGGTTATTGCCGAAGCCATTCTTCCATTTGGTGAAACTCCTCTTCCCAATCACCACACTCTTCAATTCCTCCGCTCCAATCACCTTCACTTCCTCCACAAATCCAAAGCAGTCGTCACTGATCGCAATCCGATTCAGGTTCTTCCATTCCCTCACGTCAAACCGGGTCTCCGAAGGGTCATTCCGGCAATTCGATGGAATCAGGAGTTCCGTTGTTGTCTCCACACCATTCGCCAACTCACACTCGTCGTGCTTTGACAGTCCCCAAGCGAACGGGTTTATGGTATCTGTGTTCACATACCACCCATTATACAACTCCACACTGTCAACCAATTCGCCTCTCTCCCACCTCCCTTCTCGCACCGCCACACCCGTGCTCGCATCAATCTCACAACCCTCTCCATGTCTCACACACTCGCCTCGGTTTTCGTCCATCACGTACCCCCCTTCATACACGGGATAACAATCCAATGCACTCCGGTTACAGCCCTTCGTGATGTCATACTCGATCATCACGTTTTCACTCTCAAACTCCTTCTCAATCCGGATCAGCGCATCCTTCTCCCACACTCCACATCGCAATACCCGTCCACTCTCTTTATCAAATTCCATTCCACTCCCTTCTCTCTTCATGGATTCTCTGTTATCAAAGCCACCTCTGTAAATCACCCCCTTTCCTTCAACCACTAATTGCAATCCATTCTTACAATTCTGAATGCAACGGACGTCTCCTGTATTCCTCAAAGGAGGCAAATGTCGATAGAAGCACACCTTTCCACGTTTATATTCAGTGCATTCACTTCCATTTATTCCATCATTACGCACTTCTGCTCTTTGAAGAATCCCCTTGCGATATAGCGAAACTCGCCCACTCTTCACCTCTCTCACCCGAACCTCATTACAATGCTCTCCCTGGAAGGTAGTAATCTCAGCAAGCACACCATTCACTTCTTGCGTATAATGCTCATCTTCGATGAATCCAAGAGAAGATAAATCCATCTCTCGTCGCAACTCTATTCATCAACACAACAATGAAGTAACCACATCGTGATCCTCCTTTTCTACACAGACTTCCATAAATCTGCCAGTTTTCTGTGGCCACCCTCCTCTCACAAATTGCGATGAATAGGGCTCGACCCGTTGTCACATTTCCATTCAAAGCGGAAACGATAAGTAGGATGCTTCTTGTCATGGATTCCTCCCACTAGAAACTCTCCAATCAAATGGAATTACGAACTCTGCAGAACTAAGCGCGCTCTACCCATTAATAAACTCAGTATCGTTTCTTTCAACGGAGGAGAAGAATGAGATCTCTGCCTACTATATCGAGAAGACAAAGCATGAGGAGAAACTATCCGATGCCCTGCAGCAGCTCAAAGCGGTGCAATGCTACTGGAGAGACATTCCCTCCTTCTCATCATCGATTAACACGGCGTTGCATGGAGGACTGAAAGAGGGTACGATTACTGAACTGTCGGGAAGAGGATCCACGGGAAAGACGCAGTTTGGCATGATGATGTGTGCCACGGTTCAGCTCCAAAACACAGCCTATGTTCAAAATCAGGCCATGTGGGGCATGCCAAATCCTCTCACTGGATAGTTTTATCGATACGGAAAACACATTCAGCGCTCTTCGTCAAGACGAACTCCTGAAGAGGACAAAGAATCAGTACGCAAGCCTAGATAACGTATTCGTGTGGAAGGTTCCCTCTCTTGAACTGTTTCTTCAATTGCTGGATTCTCTCCCTCTCTTCCTCTCCTCTCATCCCAACGTTTCCATATTCGCTGACCTGAATGCATAGATCCGGCTGATCGTCATCGACTCCATCGCCTATCCGTTTCGACAGTTCACAGACATGATCGAGCGATCGGTGAAGCTGTCCGCTGCCATCCGCGCTTTGACCTCCTTAGCCTCGCAGCATATGCTCGCCATTCTCGTGACCAACCACATCACCTCATTCACGCCTGATTCCGAATCGCCGCTCAACACAACTCAAATCATCCAGCCCTTGTTAGGCCCAGTGTGGTGGCACGCTGTAACCAACCAGCTGCTCCTAACGATGAGTATGGACGGGAGGAGGGAATTGCGGGTCCAGAAATCGAGCTATCTTCCATCCACGCAAATCCCGTTCCGAAGTTAGAGAAGAGTGTATGCCTAAAGTGTAGTTACAAGCGGTGGTGTGGTGGATTGTGGATGGAGTGTTTGTTGAAGAAAGAGTCTCACCACGTATTCCTCTCACACTGCCTCTTCTTGACGCCCTGTCGTAGTGAAACCACACTCCGCCACTCGGAAGAAGGCTCCGTGTCCAGTTGCGCCACATACTCCAGCGACTCGTGGATCACAAAGCACTTCCGGTACTTCACATCTGCGCCTCAATCCTCGCTCCTTCGCCCACTTTGAACGCTCACCCTCCCAATGGCGTTCATGCAGCCCACACACATCAGCATCCGCACCTCCGGACAGTCCTCCAGCACCAACTCATTCGCGTAGCAGGCCTTTCCCTTCTTCTCCTCCACATTCTCCTCATCGCCGTTCAACGCGCCCTTGCCCACCACCAGATAGTGCAGCGACGGCAACTCTACGCTTCACACCTCGTCCTCCGCCCACGTGAAACGACCACCCTCTTCACGTTCGTGAACGACTCGTCGCCAATGCGAACGCTCACCAACTTCGAGAAGCCTACGCTCCACACCCCACACACCCCAAACCCTCCAGACGCAGCGCCGACGCCTTCTGAAAGCAGCTGCCCTCCACCGTCAGCGTCGCCAGGCTCGGACACGCCTCGATCGCGCACTTCTTCCACTCCTCCATCGCGTGGCTGCCCACACACACCTCCGTCAGTGCCGGGCAGTCCTGGATCGTCAGCGACGTGCCGTTGCCTCGCTTGGCGAAACACCACTCGCCCACCACCACCGCCTCCAACACGGGCAGTTTCTTCACGACGAAGCTGCCCGCGTAGCAGAAGGAGTTGCCGCCAATCCGCACGACGCGGAGAAGCGGTGCGTCCACGAGTCTGAGAGTGGTCAACGTCGTTTCGTTGCAACTTTTCTCCCCGAAAATCACCACTTCCAACGTATTCAACAGAAGGGCCTTCACGGACGTGGAATAGGGGACAATGGCTCCGTGATGACCCATCCACTTCTCGAAGCACTCCGCATCTATGCCTCAAATCCGCCATGCACCTTCACTCTCAATCGTGCTGTCAATCACCTCCGAAAACGCCGATGCCTTCAGGCACAGGTTCTCAATTCGCCGCGGACCGCAATTCTTTACCACCACGTGCCCGAAGTTGCGGAATGTAACGCCCGTGGCATCCAGATAGTGTAACTGTGGGAGGTCTATGATGTGAAAAGGAAACAACGATGAAACTCTCCAACACCACGCAATTGCTGTAATCGTAGGGTTGGACGCTGGATTTGATGCACGCCTTTTCTGTGCTGCCGATGAGACACTGGTCGCTCAGGTGCATCTGGACCAGTGCGGGCAAGTCTACGGAAAAAGGGCCGAAAAAGGGAATACCCTTCAGCATCACGGTATTGAGTCGCATGAAACAGTTCGTGCCCAGAAACAACTCCTCCAGTGCCGGCATGTCTATTCCTGACGCCACGACGGAATCTTGCACCCTCCAACACGAATTCAAAACAGTTGATGAAACAGCCAAAAGTATCCGTGTTTTCGCCGATAGAGAGCGTCCGGAGCACGGGCAGCCCGCGCAGCTCGCAGACCGAGAATTCACAGAAGCAGTCCTTGCCGATCACGAGCGACTCCAGCGACTGCAGGTTGACGAAGAAGGCGTGCATGGAGTCGCAACGGTAGTTGAGATTGGAATGCCGACGCTGGAAGCAGTTCTCGCCAATCTCGACGGAACGCAACAGGGCAAAGCCAGAGAGTGTGAACTGCGCCACGTCGGTGCAACTGTCGTCCCCGATGGACAATTCCTCCAGGAGGGTGTGCATGCCCTCCAGCTCCGGCGTCTTCTCAGGGAAGGCGGTGGAGCGCGCGTATTGCGTCGAGCCCCGGAAAAAGCCTCCCTCGTACACAATCTCGCCGGAGGGGGCGATGAGCTTTCCCACTCCATGGGCTGCCGACGCACAGATCGTTCCCTCGTAGTCCAGCTCCTTGTCGTAGCGGTTGATTCGCCCATAGCACACCGTTGACTGATCGATCATAAACCCTTCATATATCACCTTGCTCTTCCTGCTAAGCAGCTTTCCCCAGCCGCAGGGCTTGCCGTCCAATACGTCGCCTTCCCAGGTAAAACAGCCACTCTGAATCATTTGGTTGCGCTGTGTGTTGGAAATGGGATAGGCACTCTCGACAACGTTGTTGCTGATGGTGTACACGCCAATCATCCTCTTCTCCCGAACGCTCACCGCAATGAATCTCCCATAGATGATTCCATTCCTCCACTCCGTCTCGATGAATACGCCATTCGGCTTTATCAGAATGCCCTTCCCATCTGGATGTTGCAATTCATCAAGCGCATAGAAGCCACCATCAACGCCCACAACTGCGACATCTCCCACGTGAAAAACGAACGTCTCCACGTCCTCCTCCACTTGATTGCCAATTCCCTCCTTGTCCACATTCCCTTCACTCGACGATGACGCCTCTTCGCAATAGCACTCCATTCTCCCACGCGCCCTCAAACCAAAAGGAAGACTGATTACAAGCTCAATCTGCAAACACACTCTGCAATCCACAGCGCTTCCCCACAAACGCAAAGCGACTCCCAACAAACACCCCACTATGATACAACTACGCATGCTCGCTGGTCCACTTGCAGTGGAAGGCCTTTCCGCGCGGCTGGTCCACGCGCTCGAAGGTGTGCGAGCCGAAGAAGTCGCGCTGCGCCTGCAGCAGGTTCATGGGCAGGTGCTGCGACCGGAAGGAGTCGAAGTACTCCAGACTGGAGGTGAGCGCCGGAATGGACACGCCGCTGGCCACCGCCAGACCCACCACGCGCCGCCACGCCGTCTGCCGCGTCGCCAGCTCCTGCGCGAAGCCGGGGTCGAGCAGCAGGTGCGGCAGGTCGTCCTTGGCAAAGGCCTGCTTGATGCGGTCCAGGATCTTCGCGCGGATGATGCAGCCGCCCTTCCAGATGCGCGCGCACTCGCCCAGGTCGATGCCCCACTTGAACTGCTGCGACGCCGTCTGGATCAGCTGCAGCCCCTGCGCGTACGCCACCAGCTTCGAGCAGAACAGCGCGTCGCGCAGGTCCGCCACCAGCTGCTTTCTGTCCACGCCGCTCCAGTCGAACGCCGGCCCGGGCATCAGCCACGCCGCACGCATGCGCAAGTCCTTCACGTCCGACAGGTACCGCTCGAACAGCGCCGCGGCGATGGTGGGCGCCGCTACGCCGCGCTCCGCCGCCTCCTTCACCGTCATCATGCCCGTGCCCTTCGAGCCCGCCACGTCCAAAATCTTGTCCACCAGGAAGCCCTCCTGCGGCGGCAGACCCGCCACGTCCTCGTCGCGCTTCGCCAGGATCAGACTCGTGATCTCCACCAGGTACGAGCCCAGCTCGCCCTCGTTCCACTCGCGGAAGATGCCGCTCATCTCCTCGTTCGAGAAGCCCGCGCTCTTCAGCATGTGGTACACCTCGATGATCAGCTCCATGTCCCCGTACTCGATGCCGTTGTGCACCATCTTCACGTAGTTGCCAGACCCCGCGCCGCCGATGTACGTCACGCACGCCTCGTCGTCCACCTGCGCCGCGATCTTCGTCAGGATGCCCTCCAGCGCGTCGTACGCCTCCTTGCGACCGCTCGGCATCAGCGACGGGCCGTGGCGCGCACCAATCTCGCCGCCCGACACGCCCATGGACACGAAGTTGAACCCGTTCTCCTCCAGGTACTTGGTGCGACGAATCGACTCCTCGAACCACTCGTTGCCGCCGTCCACGATAATGTCGCCCGCCTAGGTGTTATAAGGAGAAGGAGAAGCGACGTCCATGTACGGGAGCAGACTCTCGATCGTTTTGTCCACGGGAGCACCCGCCTTCACGAGAAGAATGATCTTGCGCGGACGGATCAGCGACTCGCAGAACTCCTTGGGCTATGCTATGAATACAAAGCAGAGTGGTTACAGTACGAGCGCCGTAGACCTTGTCGCTGAGCTTTTCCTCCTCCGCGCGCTTTATGCAAATTTCCACCTACCCGTGAGAGAGAGAGATGCATAAAAACTCTCTCGGGAGACCGGTTGGACACGGCCACATTGAATCCCTTTGAAGCAATGTTCAGGGCGAGGTTGCTGCCCATCACGCTCAGACCATAAACACCAATATCACAAGACATAATAAATAATGAAATGCAGAGACGAAGAATCCTTCACCTGCCGTCAGCTGCCCCCTCTTTCATTGGGCGCATGAGGGATGAGCGGAAACGCCTCATTGTGTTTGCCCAAAACCCAGCACGGAAACATTGGGAGAACAAAGCCGCAAAAGAAACACCATTTAACCCAGAATACTTCTCATCGACATCTTCATCATCAAGTTCTTGTTGTACTCCTTCAGACGGTTGCTGCTCTCCGTCTCCATCAGCTCCTTCGCCTCCAGCGAGGACTCCTTCACGAACTCCAGGTACATCTGCTCGTACTTCACGGCATCCGCCCAGTCCTTGTTCAGCCTACGCCTCACACACTTCACGCACGCCTACTCGCAGCACTGCGTCAGCTCGCGCACCACGCGCAGGTACAGCGGGTGGGACTTCTGCAGCTTGCCCAGCGCGATGCGCAGACACGCCACGGCCTTGTCCGTGAAGACCAGCTGCTTGTAGAGCAGGCCCAGGTTGGCGTACACCTCGCCGATCTCCTCGCTGTGGTCCGAGCACGCCATCAGGTAGATGTCCAGACTCAGCTTGTAGTGCAGGATCGACTCGTGCAGCCCGCCCGCGCGGCCCAGCGAGTCCGACAGCTGGCTGTGGCAGATGGCACTCTCGATGCTGTCCACGCCGTACGCGCGCTCCGTGCAGCGCAGCGCCAGGCGGTTGTACTTCACGGCGCCCGCGAAGTCCTTCAGCGAGAAGAGGATGGAGGCCATGGTCGTCAGCGCGCGGATGGCGATCGGGTGTAGCATGTGGCACGCCGACACCGCCGTGATCACGATCTGCCGGCAGCACGCGAACGCCATGTTCAGATGGCCCTGCGACAGCAGCAGCGAGCAATGCTGGAACAGCTGGATCAGCGAGTCGTCCAGCAGCGACGTGTGCGTGTACTTCACGCGCGGCGCGAACCCGCGCACGTCGCTCGGCTGCAGCGGGCACGCCTCGTCCATCGCGTACTTCTTCGCCGCCAGCTGCACGCCCATCAGGATGCACACGCGCCGCAGCAGCATCACGCGGTCGCACTCTGCCGGCGCGAACGCCGCGCTCACGCCCTCGGCCCAGATCTTGCACGTGTAGTGGAACTTCGCCGCCACCAGCTTGTTGATCTGCGCCCACACGCCCGCGCCCGTCACGTTGCGCTCCGCCAGCACGCGCGCGATCGCCTCGGGCACCTTCGGCCCCTTCTTCTTGCGCAGCGCCTCCAGACACACCTCCACGTCACGGCTCTTGCTCACCAGCGCGTTCAGGAAGGCGGCCACGGTGTAGGCGGGCGCGGCGGCCAGCTCCTCGTCGGACAGCAGCACGTTCAGCAGCTGCTTGCAGGCGCGCGCGATCATCTCGCTCTCGCAGGCGCGCAGCATGTCCAGCTCGCCCGGCGCCGCCTCCTCCAGCGCCTTGTCGCAGCACAGCGTCGCCAGGTGGCCCAGATAGCGCACGTTGACGCCCGAGGAGTGCATCAGCTGCACGATCTTACTGCCGTCCTGGTTGTTCAGCGAGTAGTCCTTCAGCTGCTCGTGCAGCAGCGGCAGCATCTGGTTCGCCAGGAAGTTGGCCAGCAGGATCACGTCGCTCTCCTTCGCCGTGTTCGCCTTGTCGTCCGTGCTCGCCGCCGCCGTCGTCGCCGAGTACGGCGTGAAGCAGTTCACGTCGAACGCCGTCGGCAGCGCCTTCACCGCCGCCTCGATCATCGGCAGCTCGCCCTCCAGCGCCTTCAGCTGCTCCGCCGTCACCTCCACCGCCTCGCCCTTCTGCTTCTTCTCCAGTAGCTCCTTGATCTGCTGCCCGCGCGCCTCCAGCTCCGCCTTCTGCGTGATGATGTGCTCGATCAGCTCGGGTCGCAGAATGAACTGCGACGAGCCCGCGCTCTGCGCGTCGCGCTTCAGCTCCTCCTGGATCCAGAAGCAGTCCACCGGCTGGCTCCGGATGAAGTCCAGCGCGTACACGTGGCCGTCGATGCCGCGCAGCAGCTTCGCGTCCACCGGGCCCGTGAACGCCACCTTGCCCTCCGTCGCCGTCAGCGGCGTGCTGCAGCCCGTCGTCTCCGTCTTCTCCGCCGTCTCAGTCTCAGAAGGCGTCAGGCGGATGGAGGACTCGCTCCAGTGCAGCTTCTCCGCCAGCGCCGCCACCTTCGCCGCCACCTGCTTGTCCGCGTACACCGACCGGCACCCGTCGACGCTGCCGTACAGCAGCATGGACTCCGCGCCGCGCTACGCCTCAGCCCCGCGCGCCTCACCCACCTCGCTCAGGCCCGGCACCGTGGTCTGCGCCAGGTAGCGGTTGCCGCGGTAGTCCACCACCGCCAGCAGCATCGTGCACAGGCCCTCCACGTTCGCCGTGTTGATCGCGTTCGCGCTCTACGTCTCACGGCCCGCCAACGCGCCCACCAGGATCTCGTAGTTCACCAGCGCGCGCGCGCCGTTGCCCTCCAGCGACGCGGGGATGCGCGTGAACGTGATGCCGTCCACCTGGTACGTCGGGTTGCCCAGACTGCTGCGCAGCGGCTCGATCGCCTCTACGCCTCACGCCGCGCCTACGTCACCACCGTCCACGATGCGCATCGCGCCGCGCGTGGCCGCCTCCGCGAACTGGTTCTCGTACTCGATGGCGTAGTACAGGCGGATGTCCGCGTCCTCCTTCGACGTCTTCACCGCCGTGTACTCCGCCAGCCACTGCTTCTGCGCGCTCACCTCGCTCGACAGGTACGGCAGCGACTCGTCGCCCAGAATGCCCTCCGCGTGGCTGAACAGGTTGTGCTGGTCCGCCGCCTTGCACGGCGCGAACCAGTTCTGCGCGCTCACGTTGCTGCTCGGCAGCGGCCGCAGCGACGCCAGCAGCTCCTCCAGCTTGATCTTCTCCACCTGATCGCCCTCCGCCTGACGCTGCGCGTACCACGCCGCGAACGCCGGCGACACTGCCAGCAGCAGGTGCGACAGCGTCGGGTACACCGCGCCGCGCTCCGCGTCCGCCGCCGCGTTGAACGCCGAGTCCGTCGACTGGTTCACGAAGAAGCCGCTCGCGCCGCCCGTCACGTGCACCACCGCGCCCTCCTTCGTCACCACCTACGCCTCAGCCAGCGCGCCGACGGCTACGCGCACGTACACCAGGTCGCCCACCAGCTGGCGGTTGGGCGTCGGCGGGTTGTACGCCGGCAGGCTCATGCTTGCCACGGGCAGCTCCTTCTTCTCGCCCAGCAGGTTGTGCGTCGCCGTGAAGGACTCCAGGTTGAATGTGATGGGGAACGCGGGTTTGTCGATCTCGCTCTTCAGCGTCTGGTCCTTCGCGATCGTCGCCTCATCGAAGTAGTGCTCCGTCAGCTTCATCCCGCGCGCCTTGTCCTTGTCCTCCTCTGCCGTCTTCATGATGTTCGCGAAGTCCGTCAGCGACTCCGGCACCTCGTCATCCTGCTTCTTCAGCAGCAGGCCCAGCAGCGGCAGGTTGTCGCTCACCAGCGCCACCGTGCGCTTGATGTGCTCTCTGGCCGCCAGCGTGTTGTAGGGGTCGCACACCAGGTAGAACGTCGAGCCCTCGCGGATAAAGTCGTACTCGCCGAATGTGCTCATGTCAGAGATCGCTCTTCTGCCCGGCTTCATGTCCACCTCGAAGTGGTAGCAAGAGTAGATGGAGAAGCTGTAGTAGGAAAGAAGACGCTCCTTCAGCGACAAGGAGGAGTCGTACGACGTCACCGCAAACTCCACCTTTTCGCCATTCGGGCCCTTGACGACGATGTTGAAGGGCTTTTCCTCGGCCATTGCCTGTTGTTGCATATTGATTATCCTAGCCATTACACACCACGATGAGCGAAAAAGCAAACCTCTTGGAGTAATACACAAGCAGAAATGGACGGGAAAAGAAACGGAGAAACTGGGGGTTTGGGAAACCCCACCGATTCAAATGCCTGCAATTGTCTTGTTCTCCGCAAGGAAACAGGAATTGCGGCGTTGGGTAAACAAACAGGAGAGGATGCAGATAGGCAGGTTACAGTAGACTATGGAACATGGCGCTCGTGGAGAGGGTGTCCTTTCCTCCGCAGAACTGGTAGTACTCCTTCAGTACTTTGGAAAAGGAATCCTAGAGAGTTAGAAAGGAGGGGGGAATGCACTCGATACCGACTCCGCATTGCTTCGTCGATTTGGCCGACCAGAATCTGAACACGGTCGACCACTTTTCTGCGCTTTAGGATGATTAGGAGAGATCACCTGGGAGGGGTGATTCCCTTCTCCTTCAACAACGCGGACAGCATCGGGCCCGTGTAGGTTCCGTAGTCTGCGTTGAAAATGTCAAACGCCGTCACGCGATGCACACCATAGTCCTGATAGGAGCCCTTGACTCCTATGTATGACTTGCAGTAGGGAGTAGAGACGTTGACTCCGAAAGAGAATGTCCATTTCTAGCGTATGCACGAGCATTTCGCGCGAGTCGCTCTCCTGAAAGAACACCCTTCTCTCCTTCAGTTCTTGCTCCAGTCTCTCCCGCGGAAGGACGAGCGGGATGATTTCGGAGTTGCACATGTACACATTGGCTGCTTGCGTGGAATGAAGGGGGGTCTCACTGAACAGATGGATGGATATGATAGCACGTTGAACAGAGAATAGATGGAGGGAAGCTGCTCGTCGGAAAACTGCTTGTAGTCGATTTCCATCATGGCGAGTCCTTCTCGCAGATCGGAACTCCAGCTCGTTGGAATGTCGTTTTCGGTAGAAAAGGAAGTCTTGTTGATCAGAGAGGACTCGCAGGAGGAGGATTCGTTGGTTTGCTAGGGATGATGTTGTTAAATGATGCAGCACAGAGTCGAAGGGAATTCGGATTGATTTTTGAATTGTATCGGGGGTTTCCTACGGATGAGAGAGGAAAGGAGGCTGGACGTCTTTGTTGAAGATGCACTCCTTGGGGAGAATGAGAAGCTTCACACTTTTGGCGTTCGCTTTTGATTTCCGTGGATGGAGTGAAACGGGGTGTGAGGATGCGTCTGCAGTGGAGGGAGTGTTGGTGGAAGTTGATTCCATGGGAAAGGGAGTGGGAGTGGAAATGGGAATGAGGATGTGGAAGAAACAGAGAAGGAATGGAAATAGGTGGAAAGAGCTCCAATGCCTAGGAGTAAGATGACAGGAGAAGAGCGGACTTCCCTTCACGGAGAAGTCCTTCACATTGGAGAAGGCTCGAGTGGAAGTGATAGTGAGAGATTTGAGAGAGGGGATGTCTAGGATTGAGGGTTGAGGAGAAGGGGAACTCTCGCATACGACACGGTGAACGTTTTGCAGCGTTTCACTGTATTTGTTGTCAACAGTAAACACTGCCAGTTTTGGCAAGTCTAGTCGTTATTCCTTTAAGCGTGAACGACTTCGCATGATCAAGGAGGACGAATCAACTGCCGCGAAAGCAAAGGAGTTCATGCCGAAGTGGATGGATTCCAATTCTGGCAAGTCTACTTCATTACGCCTTATTCCGGTATTCACTCTCTAAAGCAAGAGTGGTGCAGTCATCAAACGAGTGCTTGCCAAACGCGATGGATTCTAATCTCGGCAAATCTATGCTTTATTCATTGTCATCATGGGAACTCTTCAACTCCAGTGAAGCGGAATAGAAGTTGTAGCTCCAGTCATTCACATCGCCAATCTCGATAGTTCGCAGGAAAGGGTTGTTATCGACAGTGATCAGTCCGTAATCGGAGAATGAATAGGACCCAATCCTCAGTGCTCTCACATTCTCACAGTCCTTTAGGGTGAAGTGATGAGTCTTATCGGAAGTATAACTGTTCTTGTGTCTGGTGAAGCTGTTCTTACCAATCACAACGCGCTCCAAGTGTTTCAATCCAATCAGACTGACGCCTTCAACATTGTTGAGACAGTTGTCACCAACAATGACTTCTCTCAGTTTCCTGTAATGGCTGAGATCAAAGACTCTTCGATAATCTTGGCTACATTCATCAGCAATGACGATGTGCGTCGTTCCCAAGTCCATTGCAGTGATTTCGCTTTCTGTGCAGACGAAAGAGGAGTGAATCATAACGGGGACAAAAGGATGCACTGTCTTATCACCCAACTCTATGGATAAAGTGACAGCAATAATCGTTCTCTTCAGGACCATGTGGTCAGGGAACTGGAATAGGTTCTTTGAGAGGTAGACGGTGTGGAGATAGGGGATTGCTAATCATAATGCATATGCAGAGCAGTTACACTCAATCGTAACTTGACGAGGATACATGAAAGTTGTACCACTGTTTCGAGCTTCTGGAATACTGGTGATTGTAGTGAGCTTGGGCAAATCTATCACATGATCAAAAGAGTCATAGCTCACTCTTCAGAACCAATGCAGTAGTGACGGAATCCTCGTTGAAAGAAAAGGCGTTCTTTCCAAGTTGGATGACAGTCAAGTCAGGCAGGTCTACTTCCTTATTCCCCATTTTCTAATAGACTCTCAAAGGCAACATGATCACACTGAGAAAAGGCGTTCTGGCCAAAGAGAAGTGTCTTCAGTCTTGGCATATCTAGTGCTTAGTATTGAATGGCTGTGGTACTTCTCAGTTCCAGAGATGCGAAGAAGAAGTTGTTACCCTCGCTGTAAACACTTCCCATTTCAATGACTCCCAAAGACGGCACACTCTCAATCTCACATACAGAATAGTCAACGAAAGAACCAGAGCCAATCCTCAGTTCTTGTATCATAGGACAGTCCTTTAGGTAGAAATGGCGATCGGGGTTCATATAGGGAGTGCTCTTCCTAGAAAAGCAGTTCATTCCAATTTCAACTTGTTCAAGGCATTTCAATCCAACCAAACGAACAACATCCACATTCTCGAAGCAGCTATTGCCAATGATCACTCTCTTCAGTCTTTTCATGCTACTCAGGTCCAAATGCCACTTTCCTCTCATGTTACACCTATTCTCTGGGATAACCAGTTCAGTCGTTTCATTAGTGACATGCATTCCTGAGCACTCGCCCAATGCACGCAGTGTCAATTCATTCGATGGTTCCCTCTTAAGATACTTGAAAAGAATCCCGAAAAGAATAGCAAGAGTCAATCCTTTCAGCAAGTCAATCAAGTGGGAAAGAAGGCTAACGCCGTCTTTGGGAGAGGGATCATGCCGCCGTTCGGGGAGTGATCCGGGTGTTGTAGACCCAGAAGAAGCAGTTTTATCGTTATGACCATTGTTTTCAGAGGATTCTTTGTTCTTGGAGGGAGGAGAGGGTGTTTCGTTGTAGGAGGGAGAGGGTGTTTCGTTAATGTTGGAGGGAGGAGAGGATTCTTCTTTGTTCTTGGAGGGAGGAGAGGGTGTTTCGTTGTTGGAGGGAGGAGAGGATTCTTCTTTGTTCTTGGAGAGAGGAGAGGGTGTTTCGTTGTTCTTGGAGAGAGGAGAGGGTGTTTCGTTGTTCTTGGAGGGAGGAGAGGGGGTTTTGCTGTCGGAAGCCGAGGATGCGGTCGAAATCTCCCTTATCATGTTCAAAATCACTTTAGAGTTGCCTTCTTCAGTGATTCTTGCTATGGATTCCTTAACAAATGGATGCTATTCCTTAAACCATATCACAGTCAATCACTTCCATAAGATGTTTCACATTCCATCTCTCATTCACATCCTTAATCAAACACATGCGAATGAAATCAACGAATTCAGGAGACCATTTGCCTTCGGGGAGGGATGGGGGTTCTTCATCACAAATAATATGCATCGTCTACAAATAACCCAACTGCAGTAATCATCAACGTGAGGATTGCCATTACCTTTAAATGGGTTCTGGCATTCCGCTAATTCAAATAGGGAAACCCCAAGAGACCACACATCACTCTTCATTTTTGCTTCCCCCTTAAACACTTCCGGAGCCATATACTCGCTAGTTCCACACACACAGCTGTTGCTTGTTGCAGAGTTAATAATCTGTTTTGCAAATCCCAAATCACCCAACTTAATCCAGCCACCCTCGGAAATGAACATGTTCTCCGGTTTGATATCCTATAGCATTATTTGATGAGCAAATCAGCACTCGGTGTATTGTCTTTTCTTTATGTAGGTACCCTAATCCAAGGAGACCGCAGCTGGCAATATCCCTGAGTTGCTCCTCCGTGAAGAGTTTTATATTCTTGAGATAATCAGCAAATGACCCATCGGGGAATTGTTTCCTGAACTGATCCTCCATGAGTTGTTTCTTGTTCTTAACAAAAGCATGAAGTGACCCATAACGGCAATACTCCATAACAATCTAATCAATGAGAAGGCCACAACAGACTCACCCAGTACCCCATATCCTCTGTAGAAAATGAGTTATAGAACCTGACAATATGCTTTGATTGAAGCTTCTTTAGGGTATTACTCTCCCTCTCGACTGCACTCTTTGCTTTCTCGTCACCCAAATTGCCATATTTCTTTATCACCACCTCCTCATTGGATGTCTTGTCCATGCACACATATACTTCTCCTTGACCCCTACTCATCATTCCATCGAAACAACGCAGACCCCCCTCCCACTTTACGACCTTCAGTATACCTGTCTTCTGGCTTTGAATCCATGAGATAGGATGAATAGAGCTCCTTGTTGTAGAGATATCATAACTGGATGCTTGCTTCTCAATTATGCAAAATTACCGCGGGACTGCGCATTCTTAGAATGTTCTATCCAATGAACGAGCCACTTGAACAAACAGGTTCAAAACCAACAGCGATGAACGGATTATCCCATTACTGCTGCTTCCTCAACTGCGCATTCAATTGAGCATATTCGTCATCAGTGTTCTCGTTACTCCTTCCAGAAGGACTCTTTGCGTGTTTCCACGTCATGCTTTCTCTTTGCAGACGTGGATCAATGTTCACCCTAATGTGAAACCATGTCATATTACCTACAAAACAACAATTGCCAGCCCACTAAGGATTCCGCAGATGTTCTCAATGAAGGAGACTCTGGGACAAAGGAGTAAACCGATTACTCCAACTGGAATAGCCCATATTGGAAATCGGCGCATATCGCCACTACAGTCATAAACAAGGGAAGGAGCATACAAGAAGGAGTCAGCTGTATTCAGCATGTATGCAATCACTTCATATCCCAGAACAATGGAACTGAAGCCCATGGATCGAGTGTACAGGGGGTCGCTTATGCCAATTGCATAACAGATATTGATTGCAATAGAGAAGAAGCTACCGTTGAGAGAGCAGGGAACGCCCACATTGTAGTGAGAGTGATGAGTGCTGCGGTAATGCACAGAAACGATGTCGTTCCCATGCTCGACTCTAATGACGATCCAATCCATAACAGAGAGAAGAGAGTGAACGAGAGATCGAAGTAAGAGTGATGAATCAATAGGGATGTGAATAAGCGATGCGGGTCAGAAAAACCATTTTGAGTGAGCATGTATGCTGGGTAGATACACCCTATTGATGACTCCGTTGAAGACTGTCGCACATTTGTCCAGAAGAACTGGATCTATTCCTTCCAGAAGGTATACCAGAAAGAAGAGCATTGCTAACGCTGCAGTCGCATGCGGTTTATCCTGCGCTTGGTTATACTACGGTCAATGTGATGGAAATCAGGGTACGATTTGCACGAAACGCCCGATCACAACGAAAATTAGCTTTGGTATACTTCCGCGTCGATCACCCATTTGAATGGAAACTGTGAGTGAATCAGTCATGACGGAGGCGTTTCATTCATAGGATTTGCGGGAATTCCCGCGGTCAGTTAAGCGTCTTCACCCATACACCGATGTATTCACCCTCATTCCTTCTATTCCCATTCACCCCCTCACAATCAACATCACCTCACTCCCGACTCTCCTATTCCCAACAAACACATTACAGACTCCGCAGCAACCCTCCACACGTATTACAGTTTCTCGCCTTCGCATCGTTCATGGCGTTGCAGCACGGACAAATCCGAATGGTCTGCAGCTTCCTCTCATACTCTTCACGTTGACGGCGTCTGTATAGCAACGCCTTGTTTAAGCTTGCTTCATTCTTCGCGACCGACTCCTCGGCCATGGCCACCGACGGCAGGATCTCCTCGCACGCCTCGTTCACCTTCGCCTCCATCTCCGGGAACTCCATCAGCCGCTGAATGAACACACTGTTCTTCGACACAAAGTCGTCCGCCTGAATCACCTCCACCAGCGGCAGGTACGCTCTCTCGAAGCCGTTGAAGCACTCGTACAGGTCGCGGTACAGCGTGTGGATCGCCGGCAGACGCTCCTTCACGCGGTTCAGCTGCATGCCGCACACGCGCGAGATCTCGCGCGGCGAGTGGTCCTCCAGCAGCAGCGAGCGCAGCACAAAGCACTCCTGCTCGCACGCCAGCGCCGCGTCCATGCTGCTCTGCAATGCCGCTCTCTTCTCCTCCACCGCGCGCCACTGTCCCAGCGCCACACGCGCCTCCGCCACCCGTGCGAATGGGTAGTTGCTGCACAGGCGCTGCTCCATCGCAGGGTTCGCCGCCAGCTTGCCCAGCTTGTCCAGCTTGTCGGCCGTTTCCTTCATCGCCTCCAGCTCGGACGTCACCTCCGCCGCCGCCTCCGCGTCCTGCGCGATTCGCCGCTCGAACATGCCGCTGTCGAAGCCCTCCACGTCCCCCAGCACCGCGCGCCTACGCTCAACGCCGCCTCGCGCTCCCACATCGCCGCGTCCTCGCCCTTATGCGCCTTCTCCGCCTCCACATCCGACCGCATCCGCGCGATCCGCGCATTCAACTCACTCACCTTCGCTTCACACGCCTGCAGCTTCTGCTGCGCCGTCTGCGCCACGCCCTCCTGCAGGAGGCGTCCCTTCTGCTCCGCCACCTCCTTCGGCACACACGAGGTGTCGCACGCCAGCAGCAGCGCCTCGGGACGGTCTGCTGCCGTGGCCGCCACCTGATCCAGCAACTGCTTCTCGCGGGTCAGCTCCTTGATCAGCTCGGTGTAGACCGTTCGGCGGAATTCCGACGCGCTGTGAGTGATGCAGTTGGGGACGCAGAGCATCATCAACTCCTCCTTCACGGGCGGGATGGGGAACATGGGAACGGAAGGAAGGAAGCGCGGGCTGATGCGAGCGAGCGAATTGACATTTACATGGAGAGTGCCCTATGCATTCAGAACAATGGGAATGGAATGCGATGTAGAGGGAGAGTTTTGTGGCACGTTGATTCATCGACGAGGCGGCCGATTTCATCACACGGAACAGATCGCTGAAGGAAGCGGGAATTTGGTTGGGGAGCGAGTCAAACTTCTTCTGCGCATAACTACAACACAGGAGCACAAACGAGAAGCAGATCCGTTAATGCCCGTACATAGGCGATGGCTTCCTCGGAATTCACTCCATCGTACCTCTGAGCGGCAATAAACAGTGTCTTCAGCTCGCAGTAGGAGTCGGAATACTGCGAATGAGCAAGAATGATCGAATCGCACTTTGCAGAGAAGGGAGAGCCCGGACGCTTCCGGGATCTGGGAAAAGAAGCTGCACGCATCTCGAAACAGCTTCTCCGCTGCGGCGAGATACGACGCGGGCTCATCCACTGCGCTGTTTTGGATGTGGCTGTAGTGGCCCAGAGCGGAACAGTAGGCTTCAAACTACGGCGTGAACGCAGGAGAGGGAAGGAACTCCATGCAATGCCCTGTCGCTCATATCCCACGAAAAGGGAGAGGTGGAGTAGATGGGGAGGAGGAAGGTGCGAATGAAGTGGAATATCGTGGAAGCCAGGAGGTAGTCCTTCTCCACCTCGGGAACGCGTTGCTTATCCATGGTTTCCTACGCTCGATCCATCCAGCATCACCCACGGATGCCATCTGTTTTGCCTTCTGCGTGTACAAGCACGCAATGTTGAAAAGCGTGCAGGCGCACTCATACGCGTAGTTCGGCGACTTGACTGTATTCCGCAACTCGTACTCGCTCCAGCAAATGGAGAGCGGCACCTTCTATGTGTAACGGATTGGAATGGAAGTAACGGTGCCGCTAATCACGGGAAACGATTGGCAAATCGTCCAGGCGTCGGCAAAATAGCGCTGGTAGTCGCTGATACACGAAGCGAAGGTGTAGGACGAGGTGCCCATCACGGTCTCTCTGAGCCTGTCCGTGCTCTCCAGCATTACCTGCAGATCCATCTGTACCAGCTATTCCTCAGGCTATTTCCACGCGCCCACATCCGGCAGCAGCTGCCGAACCGAATCCAGGATGGGTCTCTTGACGGACAGTCGCTCCGACTTCTTCAGGATCAGTGCGTGAAACATTCTCTGTCGGGTTACGGGGCGTTTCACTCGCAACCTGACTGAAACAAACACGCTTTCAAGTTACAGCATTTTTCCACACGTGATGCAGGTTCTGCTTCCGGGGTGGTTCAGCGAGCCGCACATCTGGCAGGTGATGCTCCCCGCCTGGTTGTATCCGCTGTATCCCTGGTTCATATACCCCGGCTGCTGCTGGCTATACTGCCCGTACTGCGACTGCCCGTACTGCCCGTACTGCCCGTACTGCTGGGGGGTGCTCTGCTGCGGATTGCTCTGCTGCTGGCTGTACTGGCTGTACTGGCCGTACGGCGTGAACTGATTGTACGGGCTGTACTGCGGCTGGCCGCCCTGCTGCATCGACGGCCCGCGAGCCACGCGCGCCTTCTCCAGCTCGGTGTTGAAGTTGGCGCGGATGCCCGCCACAATCTCCTCCAGCTTCTTGTAGAAGGTCGTGCCCTCCTCCACGAACTTCAGCGCGTCGCTCTGCGCCCGCAGCGCGTTGCTGATGCCCTCGAACACATGCTGGCGCTCCATCACCACAGGGTCGGCCTGCACCGCCTGCGTAAAGGCATTCAGCCGCGACTCCAGCTTCGCCAGATAGCTGTCCTGCGACTCGAAGCTCACCTTCAGCTCGCTGAGGCGCTCCGCGATGGGTGTGAACCCGCGCACGAACAGGCCCTGCTGGTCGACCGTCTTGTCGCGAATCAGCTCGTCGCGGATCGCCGTGTCGTCCTTCGCCATGTTCGTGATCTCCTCCACCTTCTTCGCGCGGTCCTCCATCAGCTTGCTCACCTCGTCGTTCACCGTGCGCAGGTCGTCCAGCAGGCTCGCCGTCTCCGCCGTCACGCTTCCCGTCGGCAGCTGCGCGTCGATCGACTCCTTCGTGCCCTGCAGGAACGGCTTGAACGCCTCCACGCTCTTCATCGCCTCCTCCACCTTCGACTCGCCGCTCGCCGCCTGGCTCAGCACCGTCGTGTACTGCTGGATCATCTGGATGTACTTCATGATGTCGATCGGGATCGGCGCCTGCGGGAAACTGCGACGGTACGTCTCCTCCTCCGCCTGCTCCTCTCGCGCCTCCGCCATCAGCGCGTTCAGCGACTCCGCCACGCTCTTCGCGCACTCGCGCATCTCTTCCACCTTGCCCTCCAGCGCCTCGATGCTGTTGCTCTGCGCCTCCTGCACCTTCTCCCAGATGTGCTGCGGCAGGCCCTGCTTCGTCTGCGCCGCGTTGATCTACGCCTCACGCGCCCGCGCCGCGCCTACCGCGTCCTCCACGTGCAGCTCCGCGCGCTTGTCCGTCACCGCCTTGTTGAACGCGTCCAGGCCCGCCAGGCCCCTGGCGATCTCGCCGTTGGCGTACTCGTGGTAACGCTTCAGCGCCTCCACCACCTACGCCTCACGCACCAGCCCGGGACGCACCAGCTGTGGGATCATGTTCGCGAACGCCTCCTCCTGGATGTCGGGGATCTTCGGCTCCCCCAGCGCGTGCAGGATCCTCGCCTCCACCGCGGGGAAGTCCTCCACCTTGGCGTCCACCTCCAGCTACGCCTCACGCCACGCGCCCACACCCACATAGAGACGGTTCATGCGCACAGCGTTCATGTACGTCGCGTGCGCCTGCTGCACGTAGTTCTGCACCGTCGCCTGCACCGGCGCGACCACCGGCTTCGGGTACGCCGTCAGGATGTTCGTCAGCAGGCGCTACGCCTCATCGCCGCCTCCTTCACCCACCTCCGCCTCCTTCGCCTCGCCCACCAGCAGCCCGCAGCCGCGGCTGGTCTTCTCCACGGCCTCCTTCTGGTAATCGCAGAAGTACAGGTACGCGCGCGCCGTGCAGTAGTCCGCCAGCATCTACGCCTCACGCGCCCGTGCGGAACCCACCGCGCAGTGCTTGCTGTAGGTGACAGCGCTGTCGCCGGTGGTGGCAAAGGCGGAGGACGCGTCGCGGAACATCTTGGCGCAGCCGTGCATCAGTGCGCACTTGCCGTAGGGCTTGGTGCCCGCGAGGTCCGCCTTGACGCACACCACCATCTGCGACATGCCGTGGCAGAAGTTCTCGAACTAGGGGTGAGGGCAGGCGGTGGCGGCAACGCCCAACAGCGAGGACTCCAGCATGTCCCAGGTGATCTTCTCATGGCTGCACGGCTGGATGACCACCTGGCGGAGGTAGGCGTAGCACGACGCCGCCTCCTTGAACTCGTCCAGGGCGATCTGGACCTTCTCCAGCGTGGGAATCTCCTAGACATGATTCGGCTCCGTTGTAGCAACGTCGATATAGTTCATCGCCTTCTGAGTGTGCAGTGCCGCAATGTTGAATAGAACGCAGGCCAGTTCGTAGTTGAAGTTGTAGGTGGTGGTGGACGATCTTCCGTTGATCTCGTTCCACTTGACTTGGATTCCCACGGGCTACCGGTGAACGGACGAAGGGAAACGAACGGTCGATTCCATGACGGGGAAGGCCTTGATGATCTGTTTCACATACGAGTAGTAGGTGATGAACGACGTGATGGTGTCGTCGTTCACGAACTTCTTGGTGTTCACCACGGTCTTTCGGTTATCTTCCACTGTGGGCATCATCGTCTTCAGATTCGTGTAGCTCTCCTAGACTTCAGAAGGATCCAGCTCGCACATACAATAGTGAGATTCTTCTTGGCGTACTTGACAAGCGGGGACGTCAAATCTGCCTTCGACGTCGATTTCAACGGGATAGATGCATACATTATATATTAAAAGTGGTACCAGTTAACGCAGACAATAACTTGAACAAACTGGATAGTGCGCACCCGTTTTGGTGCGTCCAATCAGCACACGGCTGAGAAGTGCGAGTGTCCAGTGCTGTGTTTGATGCGTTCATGGGCATGGAGGTCATTTCTAAATTGTCAGAGAAGTGGATTTGGAGGAAAGAGTAGAAACGACTCCATCTGGATAATCACCGTTAAAGACCTGGAATTACATCACAAGCACTAAAGTGAGATCACGCACCCGTTTCACAATCCTATTGCGGTGATGTCTCGAAATACCCTGCACACGATTCCTGAAATGGACACATCGTTGGACGAAGGGCTGTGCAGCGGAGAGTCCGAGAGGTCGGAGAACAACTCGGATGAGAACTATAGCGAGTATTCGTCAGCCACGGACTCGCTGCTGCTCGGATCGAGCGACTATGACTACGACTGTACGCACTGGCGCTTCCATCATTCATCCCCTAGTATCCGACTCCAGTTCTTATGAGAAGGAGGAGGGCTCGGAGGGTGAACCGCAGGAAATGGATTCAATTGAGAGAAATCCGTCGCTTCTCGTTTGTTGCGAACGGTGCCGGCTAACACGTAGAATCAGATGCAGAGGAGTGGAACACGGGATAAAGCGCACGCGGACCATTCGCTATCCTCTCACTCCCTTATGGTGATCGAAATCCCCTCCCGTGAAGCATAGTGCGATCCAATTCCCTCCCTAAACTCGTCATCGACTCCCTTTGGGCTGGGTTCGCTGAGAAGCACGATGTACTCTCCCATTCACACAGTCCCCCAGCACACAAAGGGAGAGTCTTCCTTCTCCTCCATTCCATCCGTGGCGGAGTCGCTTCGAACTCGTTGTTTCGTACATACATTCTAAACAGCAGGAACGAATCGATCGTCTCCTCGCACCAACCAGCACGATCCATTCAAGAGTCGCGCGGCCGTGATGTCTCCCGAGTTTGCGGATATCCCCAGTCCTATCAGCCATAACATCGACGAGATTACCGTCCGATGCGTCTCTGTCTCCTCACAGATAGAACGCCGAGCGACGTTTTTCCGACCTCGCGCTTTCCCAGACGGAACTCGAGGAGTACAACCGACTCTCCGACGAGTACAACCGCAATGAGCAGACGATTCCGCTTCTGGTGCGAGAAGGGTGCAGATGTGAGTCATAGAAGGAGGAGGTGTATCAGATGTACTGCGAGTACGCGGAGATGATGAAACAGCAAATCGGCGAATTGCATGTGGGTTCAAATCGTTGGGATGTGAGGGGCAGGCAATGCAGGAGAAGGAGGAGTTGTTCGTGGAGAACTACGAAGTGAAGCAGTTGGCCGATATGAAGCGCGTGGGTCCGCTGCGACGCGCTGAGGAATAGAAGTACATCGCCGCGGCGGAAACGCGGCAAACGGCCATTCTGTCGCAAATCGAGGAGAAGTACGAGAAGCCGGTGGAGAAGATGGCGAAGGACACGCGGTCCATCGTGCAGAACATGGCAGCGGCGGACGGCGCGGGTGAGGCGTAGAACCGGTCGGTGCTCGGGAAGGTGATCTTCGCGATTGTGTGGATTCTGGAGCTGGTGTGGAACTGGCTGCGCGAGGAGTGGGCGAAGGTCAATTCCAATATGGAGGAGAAGAGTGGCAGTGAGGAACGCGTCATGGAGCGCGTCGAGGGAAGGAAGCGGAAGGAGCGGCGGACGAAGAATGGGAAGCGGCGTGTGGTGCGGAAGAAGGAGGAATAGTCTGTACTCTATCGAGTGTTTGGTTCAAACAGAAGCTAAAACAACTCCTTCTCATAGCACGACGCGATGCCCTTCTTTCCCTTCTTCAGTACGGCTGGCGTGCTCACATCGCCCGTCTGCTCCTACGCCTCATTCCTTCACCTTTCTTCTACCAGCCCGTGGTAATGCTGCTGATTGACGTAATCCAGCGCCGTGCTCTGGAATGCGATGATCTGGTTCTCCTCCTCCCGAACACTCCATTCTTCCGCCTCTTCCTCTTCTTCCGCCTCCTCACCGAGCAGCTTGCTACTCATCACTCCTCCTCTCTCCGATCCACATGTAGTCATGAATGTACACCGCCTCCCACTCTCTCTCCTTCAGCGAAATCTCGTATTCGTAAGGCGTCACGATCGGGAATGGATACTCCTAACCCTCACTCTTCTGCTGCAATGCCACATGCGTATCGATAAAGCAGCTTCTCTCGCACCCGATCAGCACAAATCCCTCGATGCCAGGGAAGTTCGCTAGTTTGGGCACATTCAGTTTTCCGACGAGGAACGGGTACGCAACCTGGTCGTGCTGCTCTGCGAGCCGCATCAGTCTGGATACCATCTCGTTGTAGCGGTTCACAGAAAGCGTGCCCACCACGATTCCGATGACGTTCAACGATTCGAAGCGCTCGATGTTCACGTAGCGCTGCATCAAGAACTTGTTTGCGTTCTAGATGAAATGGAAACACCAACTCCTACCACCATCTTAATCTCGTAATCGCTGTAGACTGCCGCTTGCGAATACCCCGAGTCCAGCAGAATCGAATACAGATTTCCGTTCTCACTGACATTCGAGGTTACAATACCGTCCTTTCCCACGAAGAGGAGAATGCCCTCCGTGCTGAGCTCCTTCCCTGGGAAGTACATCGTTCCCACCTTTATATAGTTATCGGCGAATGCCTCGTCCTCCTTCAGGTTCTGGCTGTGCTTCACCTTGCCACAAACCACATGGGGACAGACAGCGCGGATCGCCTCTTCCATCTTATCGCTGCAGTGCGCAAACGCCAGATCATATGCCAGATACAGAGTTCTACGCGTTATTCACAACAACAAGAACCACTTCGCCGAACCACCGTACCGACTCCGAACCGCTTCTGCAAGACAATCGATATCCAGAGGGCAGCACTCGAAGGCGTAGTACACGGGAATGTCCTTCACGACAGACATACAGGCGTCTCCAAAGTGAACGACCAGATCCGCATGCACATGCTCGATTGCGACCTAATTCATACCCACTCCTCAGTCCCCACAGTATCAACACAGCAGGGACAGACGGTAGTATCACCCAGAATATACAGATTTACATCCGAATCGACCTGTTTCTATTCGATCACCAAAGGAAAAGGAGAAGGACTTGAATCGCAGATGTCACGTATTCGGCGTCGCATAGCATCGAATCGGGAAACTGAAGAGCCACCTTGCTCATTATAGGGAACGGAAACAGCGTACCTTCTTCGCCCCCTGTCGTTGGATCACAGCAGCAATTCCAGCAATATCATATGCGTCTTCTTTCGTTTGATCCGATACGCTCATGTTGGACGGATGGAACAGACAATTGTGACTGTGTCATTGTGAAACGGTTCACATTCAATTTACGATGAAATGGAAACAAGTGGATTGCAAGAAACAAGGGAATGCAGGAATTCGGCAAGGGCACCAATATCTAGCGATGAGGGGAGTACAGAAGCATGACTATTGGCGTGAATATCCTCTTTGAAAAAGAACGCGTACTCCGCGAGAACGACATTGGCAAGAGAAGGTAAATCTAATCCTCACTTCTCCTTCCATCATTCACTCTCCAAAATCACATGATGAGGAGCATTGAAGGTCCAACTGTTCTCGCTTTGCGTTTCGAGGGAAACCAGTTTCGGCATGTCTACCGCTAATCGCCCATCTCCATCCCCACTTCGCAGAACCAACTGCGTCGATTCGTCATTGTTCCTAAAACAGAAGGCGTCGTAGCCGATCTGGATGCTGACCAGCTCCGGCAGATCTGCCTCTCACTTTTCCCTACATCACCCACTCTCAAATTGCACCTGCGAGCAGTCCTGGAACGCATTGCCGCCAATCACCACACTCTTCAGCTTCGGCAGGTCTACCCCTCACATCGCCTCCCCACGCCCACTCCGCACGCGCAGCAACGCGTACTGGAAGTTGTTGCTCCACCCGTTCAGCTCGCCCACCTCCACCTTCTCCAGCGCGCTCAGACCCTCCAACACGCACGCCGCATAGTCCGCGAACGAAAACCGCCCGATTTTCACCTCCTTCAGCTTCCTGCAGTTTCGCACCTCCAGCCGCCGACTCGCATCTGCGCCCTCGCTTCCCTCATCGCGGAAGCTGTTCTCGCCGACCACCACGCGTTCCAGCCGGCGCAGGCCCACCAGCTTGACCTCCTGCACGTGCGCGAAGCACTCGTCGCCCACCTCCAGGCTGCGCAGGCGCCGCAGTCCGCGCAGGTCCAGCACCCACCGGCCCTCCAGGTTGCAGGTGTGGCTGGGGATGCGTAGCTCCGTGCTGCTGGCGCTGATGGGCACGCCCGAGCAGTTGCGCAGCATCTCCAGCGTCAGCACATTCTCGGGCGTGCGCCGTGCGAACAGGCCCAGCACCGCGGCGATGAGCAGGACTAGAAGGGAGAGAAGCCAGTTCCGCCGTGATAGGAAGGAGTGCTTTGGTGTTGTCTTCTTCTTCTCCTTCTTTTCTTCCTCCTTCTCCTTCTTCTTGTCCTTCTCCTTCTCCTTTTCCTCTTTCTTCTCTTCCTTGCCCTTCTTCTTCTTTTTCTTGTCCTTCTTCTCATCCTCCTCTTTCTCTCCCTTCTTCTTGTCCTCCTCCTTCGCATTCTCCACCTCCTTCTCCTTCTCTTCCACCCTAACATCCTTCAAACTCCTAGCACCCGACACACCCCCTTCCGACACAAAACTGGTTGATAAAACGCGCTGGCGAGAAAGATAGGCCTGGCTCTGGTTCTTCATTCGCTTCGTCAGCTCCAGAACCGCCACGGAATAGCCCTCCTCGATAATGCTCTCCACACACTCCTTCACAAAGGGATGCTAGGCGTCATTCTCCACTTACGCACTCACTTCCATCAGTTGACTCACACTCCATCGATCATTGACATCCTTCGCCAAGCACTTATTTACAAAATCTACAAACACGTCGGACCATCCCGAAGTAGAGAAAGTGGGATGCTCCTCAAATAATACACGCTTCGTCACCATCGCAAGATTACAGCCTTGAAATGGATTCCTACCATCGGCCATTTCGATCAAAGAAATGCCAAGAGACCACACGTCACTCTTCATCTCCGTTTTACCGTCGTACACTTCTGGAGCCATGTACCACATCGTGCCACACTGTGTGTCCCGCCGTGAACTAGAATGCTTCAAATGCACGGACAACCCAAAATCGCCCACCTTGATTAACCCATTCTCGAAAATGAACAGGTTGTCCGGTTTGATATCCTGCACATGACCATCCCATTTGTCACCCACCCGGTGTATCATGTTGCAATTGTGAAGGTGATTCAACCCCAAGAGACAGCAACTGGCAATCTCCTGGATTTCACCCTCACTCAACAGGTTTCCATCACGCATATACTTTCCCAGTGATCCGCAATGGCAGTACTCCATAACAACCTACGCCTTAGCGTTTTAGAGAACCATCACTTGGAGGCGGTTATCCTCCAAAAGAACGTCATAGTACTTGACCAAGTATGCAGAAACACAATCCTTTAAAAACGAGGACTCTGCACTAGCCAGATCCTCGTTACCATCACATTTCATCATTTTGATAGCCTTGTATTCGTTTGACTTCTTATCCAGAACCTTGAACACCTCTCCATAGCCACTAGTACGTGATTACCAGCAGGAGCCATCAAACCCTTCTCCCAGTTTTTCCTTGAATACATAGCAATCTCCCTTCTCACTGTCAGACATAAGAGCCGTTTTCGGTGAATGACAATGAAAAGGAACCCCTTCTGTTAAGGAGGATCTCCCTCACCGGAGCATACTCCTAAGGATATGTCTGTTTCCAACAAACAGGTATATGCGTGCCTTTGCAAGCCACAGTGAAAACACCTTCCCGCGAGGGGATAATGACCGAGATGAATGTTAATCGTCTAGGGATGACCTCTAGCATCGTTTACGTACCATTTCTGCAATGAAGTTCTCATACGCGGCAATGGAGAACGCAATGCTCACCCGATTCACGATTGCGTGCTTCAGCTCATTGTAGTACTCTGCGCGACACTGCAGTCCCAATTCTCTCATGAGTCGCAAGTAGTCCTCGTCGCTCATATCATAGTTGTTTCCCAGAAACAAGGACAGCCGAATAAGGCTGAGGAGGATTTCTCTGCATTGAGACCATCACGCCATTCTCACCTTATATTGTTCCGAAGAGAGCAGCAACGCGGAGCCGATGGATCAAAAGCCATAGTTCTCCCGCAATGGGCGCAGGGGAGCCGCATATGGGTGACAGAATCCACCTCCTGCAGCAAGTAGCCCACGTACACGAGTGTCGATGGCTCGATCTTCTCACCCACCACGGACACGACTGCGTGGAGGAAGGATCTGGAGGGAACTCCTCATTTCCGGAATTACCTGAAGTAGCGATAAACGAACAAAGACTCTTGTAATTCTATCGTACTCCCTGCGCTGGAGCCGTTTTCCCCACTCCCATTTTTCACTAACTGAATATGCAGAGGCTCTGTATTCAATGCAGAGAACCCGACGTGACAACGGAGGACCTCCTCCACGGAATACAATACTATTTCTACTGATAAATGAAATGGAATAGTCAACGCCTGCCGCTGACACGCGAAAAAGGGCTATTTCGTTGAGGAATTGGGCGAGTTCCCTCTTCTGTTTCCAGGATCCTCTGTTAACTACCTGTGTAGCCAGACTGTGTGTGGGAATGAGACTCAGCTGCGCTTGATTGACAGTACTTCTCTTGATTCCGAGCATTTCTCTCCTTCCGGTAGGTCCTGCGAGCAGTTCTTACAGTGTTGGAGATGGGTCCCACACTCAATACGCGTTCATAAGCGAGTTATTGACACACATGACTCTCGGCAGATGATTGGCTCCCGCCACGCAAAACCCGATCCCCCGCGTTCCTGCTCTCCCTCTCTGAGAATCTCGCCTGCAGCAGCAGTCTGCAACAAACACGCGCAAAGGAAGGAATCCCGCCGCTTGTACAAGCACATGTATCCCCAGAACGTCTTGTCCCCTGTGCGAATGACCACGGCTTTGGCCTCTCCGGTGATCACCCGGCTGGCCATGAAACAGAGATCCGGTTGGTAGAACAGGTGATTGCTCGCTGACGAAGACCTAGAAGTGAGTTGTTTGATTGAATGATCACCCCAACGAGTAACATTCCATAACAGGGTTTTCGGAAAAGAAGTAGGAACGGTCCACTTGAAGATGGTCCTTACACTCGATGATTCGGCAATCCGCAGGCACAATCGAATCAGGCTTGAGGAATATCTAGCAATGAGACAGAGAGAAGGCAGGAACAATGTCTCCAACAACGAGATCAGCCGCATCGACAACCATCATTCTCCCATCGCGCATAACACGAGCCGTCTCCGGACACATTCGGTTGTACAGTTGGATTTTGGCTGTCTCATCACTTCCATTCTCCAACCTCACGTAGAGACTTGACACAGGGAAGAAGACAGCACATCCACGAAGGGAGATTGATCGGTGGAGTCACCTTGTTCAATCCGTCTCTCTGCAGCTTCATCAACGCCGTCTTGCTATCGAGTCCCTATTCTTCACACACGAAGACAAAAGAAACCGCTTCGGGGTTTGACAAGCCGAGAATCCCATACAGCGTATCCAGGTCAATGAGACGCTCTCTCTACTCCTCACTCTCCTTCCCTGATTCTACCAGATCATACTCCTTGGATATGGGGTCAATCAGCAACGAATTCTCCGCCATAATCGAATCTGAAACAAACAAAGGGAACAAGGGGTAGCAGCTTCCAACAGAGTTGGTGCGTTCGGTAATCCGCTTAGAAGTACACCTGCT
>ERZ827156.998-NODE-998-length-36639-cov-20.132681_pt1 | contig 36639 bp, 25 predicted proteins | sample MGYA00519919_ERZ827156 | MGnify/ENA primary metagenome ERZ827156 (study PRJEB31778, sample SAMEA3449269) | human gut metagenome | biome: human gut; feature: human-associated habitat; material: faeces | place: United Kingdom | collected 2010/2012 ...
TCCCAGCCGCCGTAAGCCTCGCCGCCCAAAACGGCAGAGCAGACGCCGCCCGATACACGCAGTTCAAAGCCGCCCAGCGGCTGCCCGAATAAAATATGCTCTTTTTCAAACCTCTTACAGCGGCTTATCTCTCGTAGCCCAGCTCAAAGGCTTTTTTATTCATCTCAATAAACTTCTGAGGAACTGTTGCCTCGATGGTTTTCAGCCATTCCTCCTTGCTCAGCTCCATGTGTTTGGCCATCACGCCGATCAGCACTACGTTAACCGCCTTGGAGGATCCCGCCTGTTCCGCTAAGGACAAGGCGTCCACCGCGACAATTTTCGCTTCCTTTTCCTGGAGCTTCTCAATCAGACCCTCCGGATAGACGGCGTTGCCCGCCACCACCGGCATAGGATCGATCCGCTGGGTATTGACGATAATGGCGCCTCCTTTTTTCAGGTAAGGCAGATATCTGGCGGCTTCCAGCTGCTCAAAGGCCAGGATATAGTCGGCGCCGCCCTTTTCAATCACCGGGGAGTAAACCTTTTCCCCGTACCGGACATAGGTTTCCACCGAGCCGCCCCGCTGGCTCATGCCGTGAACCTCGGAGACCTTCACGTCGTGGCCCGCAGCCACCATAGCGTTGCCCAGCAGCCGGCTGGCAAGCAATGTTCCCTGGCCGCCAACGCCCACGATCAAAACGCTTTTTACCTCGCTCATGCTTTCGCCTCCTTGCTCACAATAGCCTGCTTCGGGCACAGGCCCTCGCACACGCCGCATCCCACGCACTGGGTTCTGTCGATGACCGCCTTGCCATCCCGCTGGGAAATGGCCGAGCAGCCGATGGCCATACAGGCCTTGCAGCCGATGCATTTATCGGTATCCACCGCCAGCGGCGGGTTGTGCTTCACGGTTTTCAGCAAGGCACAGGGCCTTCTGGAAATAATCACAGAGGGGCCGTCCGCCGCCAGCTCCTCGTTGACGGCTTTCTGGGTTTCCTTCAGGTCATAGGGGTCGCACACCCGCACCCGGTCGATGCCCACGGCCTTGCACAAGGCCTCCAGGGAAACCTCCGACGCCGGGTCGCCGTAAATATTTTTACCGGTGGTGGGGTTCTCCTGATGGCCGGTCATGCCGGTGATGGAGTTATCCAAAACCACAACCACGGAATTGGAGTTATTATAGGCGATATCAATCAGGCCGGTAATCCCAGAGTGGATGAACGTGGAGTCTCCGATGACCGCCACGGATTTTTTCTCGCTTTTTTCCCCCAGCACCTTATTGTAGCCGTGGAGTGAGGACACCGACGCGCCCATGCAGACGCAGGTATCCATCATGCCCAAGGGGGCGCTGGCGCCTAAGGTATAGCAGCCGATATCGCCGGTGATGACGTAGTTCTTGTTCTTGGACAGGGTGTAGAAGAAGCCGCGGTGGGGGCAGCCGGGACACAGGGCGGGGGGACGCTTGGCGACCTTGACCTCGTCCACGGTCTTGTACGCGGGCTTGATGCCCAGCACGCGCTCGCGCACCAGCTCGGTGTTCAGCTCATACAGCTTGCCGGTCAGTTCCTTGCCGACGCAGTCGATGCCGGCGGCCTTGATCTGGTCCTCCATGAAGGGGTCCAGCTCCTCGATGATGTAGAGCTTCTCCACCTTCTTGGCGAAGTCGCGGATCAGGTCCATGGGCAGCGGATAGGTCAGGCCCAGCTTCAGGAAGGACGTGCCCTCGGGGAACACCTCCTTGGCGTACTGGTAGCTGATGGAGGCGGTGATGACACCAACCTTGCCGTCGCCCAGTTCCACCTTGTTCAGACCGTTCTTCAGGGCGCGGGTGCAGCCATACTCGGCCAGCTTCACCAGGCGCTCCTCCACGATGGGGTGGTTCAGGTAGGCGTTGGCGGGGGCGCAGACGTACTTGCGGGTGTTGCGGGCATAGGCCGGAGCCTGATGCTCCACCCGCTCGCCGAACTCCACCAGGCCCTTGCTGTGACAGACGCGGGTGGTAGTGCGGTACAGCACCGGAGTGTCGAACTGCTCGGAGATCTCGCAGGCCAGGCGGACGAAGTCCTTGCACTCCTGGGCGTCGGAGGGCTCCACCATGGCGATCTTGGCGGCCCGGGCATAGTGGCGGTTGTCCTGCTCGTTCTGGGAGGAGTGGCAGGAGGGGTCGTCGGCGGTGACCACGACGTACGCGCCGTTGACGCCCATGTACCCGGCGGTGAACAGCGGGTCGGCGGCCACGTTCAAGCCCACCATCTTCATGGTGCAGAAGGAACGGGAGCCGGCCACGGACGCGCCGTAGGCCACCTCGGTGGCCACTTTCTCGTTGGGAGCCCACTCGCAGTACACATCCTGACCGTACTGGGGCAGGTTTTCCAGGATCTCGGTGCTGGGCGTTCCGGGATACGCGGAACAGACCTTGATACCGGCTTCGTAGACGCCGCGGGCGGTAGCCTCGTTACCGGACATCAGATGTTTCATAGCTAATTCCACCTTTCTTGTCGTTTCCTCTATCATTTCTCTTTCAAATTGACCCCTTAATAAATGCCGGCCTCCTGCTCACCGCGCATGACCCGCAGCGCACCCTCCGCCAGGGAACGCATCTCCTCCTCGCCGGGCAGGCGGATGATGGGCGCAAGCTTGCCCACATAGGCGGTGATGTCGGCGCAGAAGAACTCCTCATAGGCCATGCCGGCGGTGTAGACGATGGCGTCCACGTCGAAGTGCAGCACGGCGGCCATGGCGCCGATGTCCTTGGCCAGCTGGTAGACCAGTGCCTGATAGGCCTCCACAGCCTTGGCGTCGCCCTCCAGCACCTTGGCGCAGACCACGCGGAAATCCGTGGTGCCCAGATAAGAGAACATGCCGGCCCGGCGGCCGAAGGTTCGCTTGACCTCGTCCTTAGTCTTGCCGGAGAAGCAGTAGTTGATCAGCTGGTTCACCGGCAGGCCGCCGGCGCGGTCCATGCCCATAGAGCCCTCGTCCTTAACATTGCACACGTCCACCACGCGGCCATGCTGGTGGGCGCCCACGCTGACGCCGCCACCCAGATGGCAGACGATGAGGTTCACGTCCTCATACTTTTTGCCCAGTTTCTCGGCAGCCTTGCGGCCCACGGCCTTGTGGTTCAGGGCGTGGAACTGGCACAGACGACGGAACTCGGCAAAGCCGGTGTAGTGGGCCACCTCGGTCATCTCGTCCACGCAGACCGGGTCCACAAAGAAGGAGGGGATGCCCACCATGTCCCCCAGCTTGCGGGCCAGATACGCGCCCAGGTTGGAGGGGTGCTCGCCGTAGGGCGCGGCCTCCACATCGGCCATGACCTTGTCATTGACGGCGTAGGTGCCGGAGGGGATGGCGCGGTACAGCCCGCCGCGGCCGCAGACCGCGGCAAAATCGGACAGCTGGTATCCAGCATCGCCGATGGCCTTGAGAATGGCCGCCTTGCGATAGTCCGCCTGGTCGATGACCCGGGGGAACCGGTCCAGCTCCTCGGCGGAGTGGTCGATGGTGACCTTGAACAGCTGCTCCTCGTCCTCAAACACCGCGATCTTGGTGGAGGTAGCGCCGGGATTTATGATCAGAAGCTTCATAGTTTCTCTCCTTCTGTCCGTATTCGCAAAATCATTCGCCAAACATTTCACCGAATGCTTCGGTGTCCTTACTGTATTATGGCACCGCCGGGCCGGGATGTCAACGGTCTTTCACGCATTTTTTCAAACTTGGCGTTCCGCACAAAAAAACGCCGCGAACGCTGTTGAAAACAACGTTCGCGGCGTTTAACTCCTTCCCCTTTCCGCAGGGCTGTCCGCTCAGATATCATTTGCCATTTCGCTTATCACTCCCAGCATATCCCTCAAGGCCGCTATCCCTGGTACTGCCAGCACATTGATGAGGATCACCGTAACGATAAGTACAACCAGCCCGCCGATAAGACCCACCAGCGACAGCACGAAAGCTATCGTTCGCTTGTCTCCGGTATAGCCCTCTTTCTTTGCCTTGTCAGTCCATACCAAGCCGAGGATGCCCAGTACAACAGATGCCACGGCAGAGTAGCCGAAAAACCAGAATACCACGGCGGCAATGCCCATTATCAATCCCGCAACAGCTGTGTTTTCGCCCGGCTCCCGCCCACTCTCCGGCGGCCACCCCTCTTCACGCTTACCCATCCGCTCCTCCTTTTCTGTGTATGCCTCTACTCCTCCTCGTGCCGCCAGCCCAGCAGCAGCGCCTCCGCCATGCGGCGGCCCCGACGGGGCAGGTCAAAGGAGCCCTCATAAATACGCCATTCCAGCAGCATGCCCCGGTGCAGGGCCACCAGGTCCGCCACCAGTTCCTCCCGGTCGCGGGTGGGATGGATGGACTTCTCCTCCCGGCAGCCGTCCACCAGCTCCCGCAGCACGCGGAAATACACGCGCTTTTCGTTGTCCCGCAGGATGCCTTGTTGGGGGTAGCGGATGCCGTGGATAAAGCTGCGGTACAGGGACGGGTCCTCGGCGCTGATGACCAGCGCCTGCTCCACAAAGTCCAGCAGCTTGTCCCGCCAGGAGTTTGCCTCGTCGGCCAGATAGCCCGCCTCCAGCACCTGGTACTGGGCGTCCACGCTGCTGGTCACCTGAATGACCAGCTCGTCCTTGCTCTTGAAATAGTGATAGATATTGCCCACCGAGCAGCCGGACGCCTGGGCGATCTGCTCCACGGAGACATTTTCAAACCCCTCCCGGTCAAAAAGCTCCAACGCCACGTTCTGTATGCGGCTGCGCATCTCCATCGCCTGCTTTTTTCGGGGGGTAAGCTCCTTTTTCATTGGGTATCAAGCACTCCTTCGGTGAATGTTTTCCTTATCATAACAATTTTCTTACGGCAGGTCAAGAGCCTCGTTGCGCGGCGGCGTCCGCGCGGACGTCGCCGTAGTATTTTGTCAGATGCTCCACTTGGATCATGGGTACACCTCCCGTTCAGGATGCGGGTATTGTACGACGCGGCGCTGAAACGGTGATGAAAGCGCATGTGGACAAATTGTGAATTGCGCGGAGGAAATGGTCTCGATTTTCTTTCCCATTGCGCATTTTGCCGCGGGGTGTGGTATAATGGTCCAAACGATTGAACGAAGCGGGGTGAATGCGCATGCAGCAGGAGATCGAGAAGCTGGCGGAGAAATTTGCCGCCTGCCGGACAGAAGCGGCGGCGACTTATGAAAACGGAGTAACGACTATGGAATTGATGGAAGCCATGAAGCTGCGGCACAGCGTGCGGCAGTATACCGATGCGGTCATTCCGGCGGAGGTGCTGGAGCGCCTGCGGGAGGAGATCGACCGCTGCAACCGGGAGGGCGGGCTGCACATTCAGCTGGTGACGAACGAGCCCAGGGCCTTTGACAGCTTTATGGCCCACTACGGCAAGTTCAGCGGCGTGAAGAACTACATCGCGCTGGTGGGGCCCAAGGGGGAAAAGCTGGAGGAGCTGTGCGGCTACTACGGCGAGAGACTGGTGCTGAAGGCCCAGCGGCTGGGGCTGAGCTCCTGCTGGGTGGCCATGACCTACAAGAAGATACCCGGCGCGTTCCAGGTGGCCAGAGGCGAGAAGCTGACAGTGGTCATCGCGCTGGGCTATGGGCAAACGCAGGGCGTGCCCCACAGCAGCAAGGCCGCTGCGGCGGTGAGCGCCCCCGCCGACGCCCCGGCGTGGTTCCGCGCCGGCGTGGAGGCGGCGCTGCTGGCCCCCACCGCCATGAACCAGCAGAAGTTCTTTCTGGCGTGCGACGGCGGCACCGTCCGCGCCAAGGCGGGCTCCGGGTTCTACACCAAGGTGGACCTGGGCATCGTGAAATATCACTTTGAGCTGGGCGCAGGGAAAGAAAATTTCACCTGGCGGTAAGCATTTTGTATGAAAGGGAGCACCCGGTCAGGGTGCTCCCTTTTCAGCTACCGTGCGGAACGGTGGTTGGGCGGGCGCCTTGCGCCGCAAGGCATCGCCGCATGAGGCGAGAATTTTTTGCCGGGTGCGCGGCGCATCGGCAAATGCGGGCAAAAGGGGCATTTCCCCTTGCGCCGGGGCGGCGGGCGGCGTATAATGGCGGGGAAAAGCAACAATAGATAACGGAGGACGGCAATATGTACCAAAATGGCAGGCTCTATATGGGTCTGGCAGATAACCAGCCGGTGGAGCTGGCACTGAATATGTGCAACCGGCACGGTCTGATCGCCGGAGCCAGCGGCACCGGCAAGACCATCACCATGAAGGTGATGGCCGAGTCCCTCTCCGACGCGGGGGTGCCCGTGTTTCTGTGCGACGTCAAGGGCGACGTGGCCGGTATCTGCGCCCCGGGCGTCAGCAGCGAGGGCATGGAGAAGCGCATCGACAAATTCGGCGTCCGCGGCAGCTTTGCCTATCGCGGCTACCCCACCACCTTCTGGGACATCTATCAGGAGGGCGGCCACGCCGTTCGCGCCAGCGTGAGCGACATGGGGCCGGAGCTGCTGAGCCGCATCCTGGGGCTGACCGCGGCCCAGGAGGGCATTCTGCATATCGTGTTCCGCATCGCCGACGACAAGGGGCTGCTGCTCATCGACCTGAAGGACCTGCGGGCCATGCTGACCTACGTCAACGAGCACCGGGCGGAATATATGATGACCTACGGCAACATCACGCCCCAGTCGGTGGCCGCCATCCTGCGGGCGCTGCTGCCCCTGGAGCAGCAGGGCGGCGAGCTGTTCTTCGGCGAGCCGGCCCTGGACATCCACGACTGGATGCGCACCGACGCCGACGGCCGCGGCATGGTCAACGTGCTGGACTGCGTCCGGCTGGTGCAGAACCCCACGCTGTACGCCAGCTTCCTGCTATGGATGCTGTCTGAGCTGTTCGAGAGCCTGCCGGAAGCCGGCGACCTGGACAAGCCCAAGCTGGTGTTCTTCTTCGACGAGGCGCACCTGCTGTTCCGGGACACCCCCGCCGTGCTGGTGCAGAAGATCGAGCAGACCGTCAAGCTCATCCGCTCCAAGGGCGTGGGCGTATACTTTGTGACCCAGAGCCCCAGCGACATCCCCGACAGCGTGCTGGCGCAGCTGTCCAACCGAGTGCAGCACGCCCTGCGGGCCTATACCCCCGCTGAGCTGAAGGCCGTCCGCGTGGCTGCCCAGGCCTTCCGCGTCAACCCCGCCTTCCAGGCGGAGGACGCCATCATGGAGTTGGGCGTGGGCGAGGCGCTGACCTCCTTCCTGGACAGCGACGGCGTGCCCGCCATGGTGCAGCGCACCAGGATCATCTGCCCCCAGAGCCTGATGGCCGCGCCGGAGCCCATGGTCCGGGCCAAGGTGCTCATGCGGGACGGCATGGAGAAATACGACGATGCGGTGGACGAGATCTCCGCCTATGAGGTGCTGACGGAGGAAGCCCAACAGGCGGAACAGGCCAAGCAGGAGGAGGCGGACCGGGCCGCCCGGGAAAAGGCGGAGGCCGAGGCGGAGAAGCAGCGGCTGAAGGAGGAGGCCGCCGCGGAGAAGCGCCGCCAGAAGCTGGAGGACGACGAACGCAAGCGGCAGCTGAAGCTGGAGGACGAGGAGCGCAAACGCCGCCAGAAGCTGGAGGACGAGGAGCGCCGCAAGGCTGAGCGCCGCCAGGCAAAGATCGAGTCTCAGCTGATCTCCGCCGGCGGACAGATCCTCAAGCGCGGGCTGATGGGCGTGCTGAAGCGGCGCTGAGCCGAACACATTACAGACACAGGAGGTCATCACATGGATCCTATTTTTGACATTGAATTGGCGGAGTGCCCCATTTGCCGCGGCGTGGGGGCCATGCAGGACGAACAGGGCTGGTCGGTCTCCGTGGCCTGTCTGGACTGCGGAGCGGAGACGGCCCACGCCGCCTATCACACCCCGGAGGAGCGGCTGGAGAGCGCCAGGCGCGTGGCCCTGCTGTGGAACCTGGGCAAGGTCATCCACACCGGCGCCAGCGACTGAGAAATAACAAATAAATATCCTCCGGCGAGAGCCGGAAAGCACGAAAAAGCAAAGAATATCCCCCGGCTTTCGCCGGGGGATATTTTTGCTTTCGCTCAGCCTCTGCGCTTCTTTTTCAGCCAGGTCATGCCGGTAACGCTCAAGGCAGCCATCAGCGCATATACGCCCACGCCGGCGTCGAAGGTCCGGGGGCTGGCGCTGGAGGTGCCGGTGCTGCCGGTATTGTAGTAATAATAGGTCCCGGTGGAGGACGTCTTTTCCTTATCCGTCCACGTCACCGTAAAGGGCGAGAAGCTCTTTACCCGGAAGCGGATGCCGTAGGCGGTGTATTCGCCCTCCAGCACCTCCGGCTCCGCCTGCTCGCCGTCCTTGTAGTGCCGCACCACCGGCTTCTCGGCCAGCTTCTGGGCCAGCTCCCAGCTGAGGCCGGGGAAGTAGCTGTAGGGCAGGTAGATCTCGTTGCCGTTGGGGTCCAGCATTTCGTCGTTGTTGACCGTCAGGCGCATGTACACCGTCTTGTCGTCGCCCTCCTGGGGATAGCGGTTGCAGGTCAGCGTCAGGCCGTCCTTTTTGCTGATGATGGTCGCGTCCTCCACCAGCTCCGTCAGCGTATCGGCGGCCGGGGTGGTCACGGACTGGACGAAGCTGCCGTTCTTGCCGTACACATAGGTGTAGCCCAGGGAGTTCTCATTCTCATCCAGCCACTCCACGATGCGCGCCCGATACAGCTGGTTGGCCGCGAAGTACACCGTCACGCCGCCCACCTGCACGCTATTGGTCTGCACATAGGGGACGGTCAGGTGGCGGCAGTCCTCCCTACTGGACGTATCGAAGCGCGTGCTGCTTTTCAGGGCGTCAGCCAGCTCCCGCGATCTGCCTTCATCAAGGTAGGCGAAGTTTTCATTGCCGCCCCAGTCCGTAAAGCGGAAGTACCTGGCGCCGTCCGGTGCTTTCAGCGTTATGCCCTGCTGCAGGTCCGCCACCGAGGGCATTTTGCCGCCCACGGCGCTGGTGTAGAAATACCCGAGGGTCGCGTCATAGGTCACCTTCATGCCCGCCGGGGGCGTGCCTACCTCATCTGGGGAGGCGGGGTTGGAATTTGCCCCCACATCTGCCATGTAGCTCTTGGCTTCGGTGATGCGCACCGTCAGCTCCTCGGTGATGTCCGGGGCACCGGACTTGGTCCAGACGAAGGTGTAGTAGGAGACGGTGGTGTTCTGGTTGAAGGCGCGCTGCACGAAGGTCGCCTTGGAATGGTCATCCCACTGTATATTCTTGCTGCTCTTGCTGCTCTTGGCCCGGTCAATTTCGTAGCCGTCCTCCGGCGGGGTAAGCGTCACGGTGGTGACTCTTTCGTCACCGTTGTTGCCCAACAGTTCCGCCAGCGTCTTGTCACTGGTGGCGGGACGCAGGGTCAGCAGGCCGTCGTCCTTCTGCACCTTCCAATCGGCGCTGTTGTCAACGCCGGTGGTGATGCGCGACGCGGACACCTGCCGCGCGGCGGGGACGCTGTACTCATAGCTGAAGGTGTCCTCAAACACCACGCGGATGCCCAGGATATACTTGCCCTTGGATTCCCCCTTGTCGTCGAACCAGGAGATCACCGCCTTTTCGCTCTCATAGCCGGAGGAGGTGATGGTCAGCAGGTCGCCGTCACGGTTGACCGCCGCTATGGCGCGGGCATTGCCCATATCTCCATCGGCGAGCTGGGCTGTCTTAAACTCATCTTGCTTGTAATACTTATCCCACACGCCGTCAAGGCCGTTGCCGGTGTCATGGGCACACTTTGTCGCACCGACGGGCTTTTTGAACGTCAGGTAGAAATAGACGTTGCCGGCAAGGTCCTTCTCTGTCTGCTGGGCGGCGGCCAGCCAGTGGGACTTGTCTCCCCGCTTCACCGTCACCGTCAGTACGCCGTCTTCCACCGTATAGGCGTAGTCGACGCCCTTCTCAAGGTCCTTGGGGAATGTGATCTTAAACTGGCCGGAGCCTGAGCCAGTGTCCTCTTTCATGTACTGGAAGCCGGCAGCCGTGAATTTCTTTTCCGCGTAGCTGGGATCGTCGTACATGGTCCGCTCCGCCAGCCAGCGCAGGTTTTCCATCACCCACGGGAAGCGCACCGGCTGGCTGTCCCAGTACAGTTCCAGCTCATACAGCGCGTCGTAGGCCTTCCAATCGTCATTTTCCTTCGCATCCGCGCATAGCTTCTCCCACGCATTCCACACCTTCATGGCATTATCCACGGAGGCTGCGGTGAGGAAGCCGTCGCTCTTGCGTTCGACGCCCGCGATGGTGATGGTGTGGGTGGCGGCGTATGTGATGCCGGTATCGGTCAGGAACTGCACCGCCCCCGGCTCTGTCAGCTCGGTTTTGCTGCCGGTCGCCGGCTCGTTGGCCTCGTTGTAGAAATCCACCATCCGGTCGGAGAAGTTGGCCTGCCAATTGCTTCCGCCTATCGTCAGGCGCTCCAGCTGCACGCGGGCCGCCAGCGGCAGGGCGTTGTACGCGCGGCAGGCCGCCAGCATCCGGTCGCGGCTCTGGCTGGTGAGCGCACCGTAGTCGTCATACGCCACGTCCTTCACCCGCAGCTCCATTCCGTCGCTGCCGGCGGTATAGTCCATATACTGCCGCAGGAATGCCCGCGCCTCGTCCGCGCCGTCGCCGGTCAGCTGGGCCGGGTCGGTGACCTTATCCCCTGTGGTCACAGACTGCATATACATGCGGCTCAGGTCCGCCATGAGATCGCCGACGGTCACGGTCCTGTCGCCGTCCTGCAGCGTCACCATGTCCAGCTCGGTTTTGGCTGCATCGGGCAGCGCCGCGTAGGCGTCCAGGGCGGACTTGGCCTGTTTGAGGCTGCTTTCATCCATGATTTTACCGTTTTCTGCCCACACATTCTTGACCTCGGCCCAGTACTCATCGCCCCAGCGGCCGCAGTCGATGTACTTATCCGCGAACTCAACAGCTTTTGTGTCTGTCAATTTATCAAACGGCTTGTAGGGGTCTATGGTGTTTTGGTAGATGGCCTGATAATCGCTCATCAGATCCGCAAATGTGACCTGATACCCATTATCTTTATTTGTAAACAGGAAAACCGCGTCCAACTCACTTCTGGCCGATTCTTCCAGCTTTGCATAGGCGTCCAAAGCAGTATTCGCCTGTTGAAGGCTCCCATCTGCGATCAAGCCCTCATCTATCTGCACATTTTTAAGAAAAACCCACGGGCCATTTTCGTTTTTGCCATACTCAACATAGGTTTCCACGAAATATTTGGCATACGCGTTTGTCAAGCCGGCAAAGGGGGCATACGCTTCTTCGGTGGTCTCCCCTGCTGTGTCCCCCGCTCCATCCTCTGTCGCCCACACGGCGGCGGGCAGCAGGCTCAGGGCCATGACCAGCGCCAGCAGCAGACTGATCGTCTTTTTCATACATTCTCCTCCCACACGTTTCTTTCTGCAGATATGCTCGTTTCAGGGACTCCTGAAACGCATGGAGGGCTGCAGCCCTCGCCATATGGTTTAGTTGTACCACAGTTTTTGGCAAATAGCAATATGCAGGCAGGGAAAATACCGCCGGTTTTGTCGTTTTTGTTTTTTACCATTCCGTTTGCATGAGCTGCCGGTGGTTTTCGGTGCCGCTGCCCTAAAAATGGCAAAAAATGGCAGTGCGCCCTGATGGGCGCACTGCCGTGGTTCCTATGAGACTGCGGCGCTCAGCGCAGCTGGCCGTAGACCTCGTCGGTCACGGGTTCCAGCCATTCATTGGAGCCGTTCTCGCCGGGGACCTCCACCGCCAGATGGGAGAACCAGCCGTCCGGCGCGGCGCCGTGCCAGTGCTTGACCCCCGCGGGGATGTTCACCACATCGCCGGGGTGCAACTCCTGCGCGGGCTTTCCCTCCTCCTGATAGTAGCCGCGGCCGGCCACGCAGATCAGGATCTGCCCGCCGCCCTTGTCGGCGTGGTGGATGTGCCAGTTGTTGCGGCAGCCCGGCTCAAAGGTCACGTTGAAGATGCCCACCTGGGTGGTGGACAGGGGTGCCAGATAACTCTGCCCGATAAAATACTGCGCAAAGCCGTCGTTGGGCGCGCCGATGGGAAACACCATGGCGTTCTGGTGCCGGGACTTGGCGTCCTCCGCCGCATCCTCCGCCCAGACCTCCTTGGCCATGCGGAAGGCCGCCCATGCCTTGGGCCAGCCCGCGTAAAAGGCGGCATGCGTCAGTATCTCCGCGATCTCCGTCCGGGTGACGCCGTTTTTTCTGGCGGACTGCAGGTGATACTGGAACGAGCTGTCCGTCAGGCCCTGCGCCATCAGGGCCACCACCGTCACGATGCTGCGATCCCGCAGGGAAAGCTTGTCCTCCCGGCTCCACACCTGGCCAAACAATACATCGTCGTTCAGCTCCGCGAATTTCGGGGCAAATTCGCCCAGGGCCTCCCGGCCCGCCGTCTGCTTTACTGCCATTGTCGGTCCTCCTCTCAGATATGCAGGCTGTCTACCCACTTTTGGACGGAGGCGGCGCTCTCGCCGCTGCTCAGGCGCTTGCCTGCGTCCACCTTCGCGCTGGGGCAGGAGGCCTTCAGCAGCTCCGCCGTCTTGCCCATGCCGCTGCCGCCGGAGGTGGCGAAGGGGATCACGGTCTTGCCGGCGAGGTCGTAGCTCTCCAGAAACGTCTCGATGATGCGGGGTGCCTGGTACCACCAGATGGGGAAGCCCACGAACACGGTGTCGTACTGTGCCATGTCCGCCACGCGCCCTGCGATGGTCGGGCGGCTCTTGGCGTCGTTCATCTCCATGGTGCTGCGGCTGTGCTTGTCCGTCCAATCCAGGTCGGCGGCGGTGTAGGCCGTCTCCGGCGCGATCTCAAACAGGTCGCCGCCGGTGACCTCCGCCACGGTCTTGGCCAGGCGGGCCGTAGCGCCGCCGGCAGAAAAATACGCTACCAATATCTTACTCATACTCGTATACCTCCATAAATCTGGCGTTTCCCTTGACATCTGCGCTGTGCCGCTGTAAAGTGTTCTTAAAATTCACTGACATTGTACAACTTAAACTGCACTTTAAGTCAAGAGGGATCTTTTATTTTTTTGGAGGCAATTGTATGGTCTATACCGTGGGCGAGGTCGCAAAACGGCTGGAGGTGCCCGCCTCCACCCTGCGCTACTACGACAAGGAGGGGCTGCTGCCCTTCGTGGAGCGCTCCTCCGGCGGCATCCGGATGTTTCAGGACTCGGATGTGGAGTGGCTGCAGATCATCCACTGCATGAAAAAGGCCGGCATGTCCATTCGGGACATCCGGCACTATATCCAGCTGGCCCAGCAAGGGGACGACACCATCGAGGCACGGCTGCAGATGTTCCGCCACCAGCGGGACGCGCTGCGGCAGCAGATCGACGAGCTGCGGCACACGCTGGACACCGTGGAGTACAAGTGCTGGTACTATGAGACGGCCCAGGCCGCCGGGACGGTGAAGGCCCTGTCCGAGCTGTCCGACGAGGACGTGCCGGAGCGCTTCCGGGCCGTCCGGCAGGAGCTGCGGGGCGCCGGGACACAGATGGCAAAGGCGGAATAGCAAAAACAGAGCAAGCCCTCCGGCGCAGCCGGAATCGAATAGTAAGCAAAAAGGCCCCTCCGGCAGTGCCGGAGGGGTCGTTTTGTTATTTTTTCTCGCTCCGGCGCTCCGGCCGGGCGATCAGGCGGAACACCGTGGAGACCAGCAGGATGCCCACCGCCAGCGACCCGGCGATGCCCACCGTCTCCAGGCCCTTGGCCACGGCCGCCATCATCTCGCCCTCCAGCCCCAGGCTCATGGTGTAGTACAGTCCCGCGCCCGGCAGCATGGGCAGCGTGGCGATGACCAGATAGGGCGTGGCCGGGCATTTGCGCACCCGGGCCATCACCTCGGCATACAGCGCCGCGAACACCGCCGCGAACAGGTTGGCGGCGTACACGTCGCAGCCCAGCGCGCCGCAGAGGAGATAGACCATCCACGCGGCCGCGCCGCCGGCGATGCACAGCACCATGCCGCGGCCGTGGACGTTGAACAGGATACAGAAGCCGCTGCAACCCACGAACACCGCCGCCGCCTGGGCCCAGGCGGGCCAGCTGACCGCACCGGAGCCGGTCAGGCCGTACAGGCCCGCTGTCAGGTGCCAGGCCGCCGCCGTTCCCAGAGCGATGGCCAGCGACGTCAGCACCACCTGCACGATGCGGAATGCGCCGGAATTGGTGTCGCCGTATATGATGTCCCGCATGGAGTTGGTGATGAGCAGGCCGGGCACCAGCAGCATCAACGCGCCGATGATGGCCGCGTCGGGGCTGTCGATCCACCCCAGGCCCGCCGCCGTATAGGCCGGCAGGGCCATCAGGCAGGAGGCCAGGATGGTGCTGAAGAAGGGGTTGGCCTCCCGCTTGTCCATAAAGCGGGTCACCAGGCCGATGATCAGGCCCATCAGCCCCGCCCACAGGCAGTCCAGCAGCGTGCCGCCGAACAGCACGCAGAAGCCCAGGCCCGCCAGCACGCTGCCCAGATAGCCCACGCCCACGGGATAGGTGCGGCAGGCGTCCAGCGTCTGGTGCAGCCAGGCCATGGCCTCGTCCACCTGGGGCTTTTCGGCGCAGATACGGCGGCTCAGGGCATTCAGCTTCTCCACCTTCTCCAGGTCGTTGCCGTGGAAGCCGATGCGCTTCATCAGCATCAGCGGCTTGCCATTGGCGGCCTCCAGACTGACGGACACACTGTTGGGGATGGCAAACACCTCGCACTCCACGCCGTAGGCGCGGAGGATGCGGTGGATGGTGTCCTCCACCCGGAAGGTCTCGGCCCCGGACATCGCCAGATGATAGCCCATGGTCACCGCCAGATCGGTCAGCAGATAGTAGTCCATATCCATAGAAACACGTCTCCTGCGCAGTACATTCCGTTTCGGGCGGCTCCCGCCGCCCCGTCCGAAAGTATAGCGGTTCCGCCGCAAAAGTCAACTGCCGCGGCATGGGGAGAATACACAAACTTTTCCCCGTTCCGCACCGCTTTCCCGCCGTTTTTGTCCCACGGGGCCTACAGACCGGCCGAAATGGGCCGTTCCATGGCAAAAAGGTCTGCGTTTTTACCCCTTTGCCGGCCAAAAGCGGCGCTTTTCCGGCGCAGTACGACCGCATATCTCATATTTTAGAATGATTTATTTTTATGGGAGGATGCGTATAATCAGACTTGAAAAAGTTTGGAAGCGCATATCGCAAGGTGGCATGCCCCCTTGCACCGCAGGGGTTCCCCTGCGGTGGCGCTTTCGAGTAGGGAGGAAAGCGCTTGGCTGACACGATCATCATAAAACCGACGATACAGTGGCAATTCGACCGGTGCATGGACCGGGAGCGCGTGCTGTTTTTCAGCGCGCCCTGCGGCTTCGGAAAGACCACGCTGGCCGGCGCGCTGCTGTGCGGGCAGGACGTACTGCGTCTCTCCGCCGGCGATCCCGCTCTTCGGCCACGACGAGGTGCAGCACTACCACTTCTGGCCCCAGTTCCGCGCCTTTCTGGTGCGGGAGTACACTGAGGGGCGGCGCAAGGCGCTGTTCAGCCGCGGCGGATAAGACTGCGTTCATCTACAACGGTAAGGAGCAGACGTATACCATCGCGGAGAGCGCGCTGTACACCGTGGAAGGCAACGTGCGGGTAGGCGCCGGGCGCCAAACGGTAACCGTTGACCTGAAGGACAAGGCGAACTACGTCTGGGCGGATGACTCGGACACAGCGAAGACCTACGACTTCACCATCGCGCAGAAGGCGCTCACCATCACGGCCAAGGACAAGACCGCATACGTCGGCGACAAGGCGCCTGACCTGCGCCAGCCGGCGCTGGACAAGGACTACACGGTGGATGGCCTGGTCGAGGGCGACACGCTGGATGAGGTGAAGCCGGTGCTGAGCGGCGTGACGCTGAAATATGTAGACGATGAAGGCAATGAGATCGAGCCTGACATGAGCCAGGCCGGCGAGGTGACGATTCAGGTGACGGCACCTGTTCCCGAGGTCGGGAACTATGCGCCCACCTGTGAAAACGGCAAGCCGACCATCTCCAAGCGCAGCAGCTACTACTACGCGCCCGGCAGCGATGCCAGGGAGCAGTCTCCCGGCACCGGGGACGCAGGGATGTTGGTCTACGGCTTGACGGCCCTGGGCGGCTACACCGGCACGGCGCTGGTGCTGCGGCGCAGAAAGCGCGAGGACTGAGCGTCCGCAGCGGAATACCACAACAAAAGCCCCCCGGCGGCTGCCGGGGGAGCTTTTTCGGCCATATTCGCCGGACGGAGCGCATAGGATAGGGCAAAACCGGAAAGGGGCGTTTTTTCTATGCGAAAGGTCAAGATCCTGCTGCTGCGGCGCTGGTACGTCACCGGGGGCGCGCTGCTGCTGGCCGCAGCGGCCATTTTCTACGCCGTCAACTACCCGGTGTCCGTCAGCGCGGCGGCCTCGGCGCGGCAGCTGCCCATCTACTCCGTGGAGCGGGAGCAGAGGGTGTGCGCCATCAGCTTCGACGCGGCCTGGGGCAACGAGGATACGCAGACGCTGATCGACATACTGGCGCAGTACAACGTGAAAACCACGTTTTTCGTGGTGGGCGACTGGGCGGAGAAGTACCCGGAGTCGGTGAAGGCGCTGCACGAGGCGGGGCACGAGGTCATGAGCCATTCTGACCACCACGACCACTACAACAGCCTGTCCACCCAGCAGATCATCGACGACGTCACCGCCAGCAACGCGCGCATCAGCGCCTCCACCGGCGTGACGCCCACGCTGATCCGCTGCCCCTACGGCGAGTACGACGACCACGTCATCGCCGCCATACGGTCCATGGGCATGGAGCCGATACAGTGGGACGTGGACTCGCTGGACTGGAAGGACTATGACGCGGCCACCATCTATAAGCGGGTGACCTCCAAGGTGCAGCCGGGGAGCATCGTGCTGTTCCACAACGCCGCGCTGCACACGCCGGAGGCGCTGCCGGACATTCTGTCGTACCTCATCCGCGAGGGGTACACCGTGGTGCCCATCTCGCAGCTGATCCTGCCGGCGCCGTACACCATCGACCACACCGGGCGGCAGTTTGCGGAAAAGGCCGGATAAGACGCGAAAAAGCACCCCCGAGGGGGTGCTTTCGCCGTTTGTGGACGCTATTGGCGGGCGCTGCGCAGCTCCGCCTGCACACCGGAGATCAGCATGGTGGTGTCCAGGCCCAGGGCCACGCCGTCGTAGCCCTGGGAAAAGCGTTCCGCCGCCGCGGCGCCGCTGCCCGCGAAGATCAGGCACGGCTTGCCCGCCTGGCGGCAGGCGTCGTGTATCTGCGCCAGCGCGGCGGTGAAGCGCGGGTCCTCAAAGGCGCCCGGCAGGCCCATGGAGATGGACAGGTCGAAGGGGCCGATGAAGATGCCGTCCACGCCGTCCATCGCGGCGATGCGCCGGATGTCCGCCAGGGCCTCCGCCGTCTCGCACTGGGGGATCACCAGGGTCTCGCGGTTGAAATGCGCCATGGTCTCCGCCACGGTGCCCAACGGGTCGGTGCCCCAGCCATCCTTGCGGCTGGGGCAGAAGCCGCGGCGGCCCAAGGGGGCGTATTTGGCGTAGTCCACCACCGCCTGCACGTCCTCCACGCTGCGCACGTCGGGGACGATGAGACCCTGCACACCCACGTCCAGCAGCTTCAGAATGGCCGGGCGGCTGATCTCCCGCACCCGGGCCAGGGGCGTGATGTCCCGGCGCTCTGCGGCGCGCACCAGCTCGGCGGTGGTCTCCGCCTCGATGGGGCTGTGCTCGTTGTCCAGGATGACGAAGTCCATCCCCGCGCAGCCCAGGCACTCCACCACGGCGGCGCAGCCCGTGCCCACGAATGTGCCCAGGGGCTTCTCCCCCGCGGCCAGCTTTTGCTTCAAGCGATTTCCCATAGTTGACCTCCTGCAGCATTGGTTTGGTATAGTATAGCATAGGAGGATGGGTGGGGCAATGGGCGGAATACACCCGTACATCCGCACAAAAGGCACAGCGCTGACGCGCTGTGCCTTTTGCTATTCATTCTCACTTCCGCTTCAGCTGGTGAAGCCGCCGCCGATGTCGGCGCCGTAGTCGCAGGTGTAGCGCCAAGCCACCACGTCGCCGTTCTGCAGCGCGTAGCGGGAGCAGCCGTAGTTGGGATACCAGCCGTTGACGGCGTACATCCAGCCCGAGCCCTGCCCCACGTCGAACTCATACAGATTATGGATGCCCTCGATATAGGCGCTGTTGTACATGGGCGTCCAGCTGGACTCCATGTGTATCTTATTGTCCTTACAGACCCGCTGCAGAACGTCATACACGCTCTCGCCCTCGCTGAAGGTCACGGCGGTGGCCGGCAGGATCACGCCGTCGGCAGGCACCAGGGGCTTCTTGCTCTCGTCGCAGAGATCCCAGTTGTCCAGAATGGTCTCGCAGGAGATGGAGAAGGTGCAGGTATACGCCGTGCTGCTGTCCACCGTGGTGTCCTCCGGCTCCACCGGCTGGGGCTTGCCCTCCGGCACCGGGTCGGTGCCGTACTTATCCTGGCCGCCGCTATTGGCGGTGTCCGAGCCGGTGCTGCCGCTCACCACAGCGGGGTCGTTGGGATCCGCCGCAGTGGTCGTATCGGTCTTTGCGTCGTCCCGCTGCTGCGTCTGTGCCCCCGGCGCGTCGGGCGTCGTATTCCGAGACAGCCCGCCGCCCACCAGCACCAGCGCCGCCACCACGGCCGCCGCCAGCAGTGCGGCCACCAGCGTTTTCTTCCAATTTCTCTCCATACCGTCTCCGCCTTATTTCGCTTCGCGTTTTTTGCCGATCACCACCGCCGCGGCCGCCGCAGAGAGCGCCGCTGCGCTCACCCACAGGGTCATATGGCTGTCGTCCGCGCAGTCCCGGCGCACGTTACTCATATTATACAGGCTGTTCTGCCCCCGCGCAAGTCTTTGATACGCCGTCATGGCGTATGCCGCCTGGTTGGTAGCCGTGCCGCCCGTGCCGTTGTCCTTCTGCACATGGTGGAAGGCCCGCAGCGCGCTGTCGTAAAAGCCCGGCAGCGCGTCCACGGCAGCGGAGACCTTGGGCTGGTCCGTATAGCCCGCCAGAGCCTGCAGGGCCATGGCCGTCATATCCGCGTCAGAGGATGCGGCGGTGTCCATGTAGTTCCAGCCGCCGTCCTCCTTCTGATAGCTGAGGATATAGGCCGATGCAGCTGCAGCGGATATCAGCCTTCGTCTGGTGGTCCGCCGCGGCCAGCTGCACTTGGGCCAGCTGCCGCGTGCCGTTGTAATACGCCGCCAGCAGTTCTGCGTCGGCTATGCTGACCGTCACCGTGGCGGTGTCGCCCTCCGTCTCCTGCGTCGCCACCGCTGCCGTCGTCTGCGCGTCGGTCATGCTGTCGCGGCTCATGCCGTTGACCCTGGACAGTACCGCGCGCTGCTCCGTCAGCGCCTGCTGCAGCGTCTCCGCCGCGCCATCGGCATATTTCCGGCCCTTCTCGTTCCTCAGCAGCTCCTCCGCCTGGCTCACCAGCGCGCAGATAGCTGTCTGTGTAGTTCACCGCGTGCTCGATCGGCTCCTCGATACGGGTGCCGTTCCCGTCGTCATATATTAGCGTGATGACCACCTTGCCCGCCTTGTGGGGCACAACGGAGAAATTCCCGCTGCTGATCCTTCCGGTCCACGGCAGCACCTCCCCGTCGCTGATCTCAATGGTCAGCGCGCCCTCCGCTGCCGCGGTGCCGGTGTCCACCCGGCTGCCGTCCTTGTCGGAGATACCCACCGACGCCAATGTCAGCCACTGCTCCTTCAGCGGATCCGTGCCGGTGATCAGCGTCTCGCCGTTCCGGTAGATCTGGGGCACCACGATGGCGCAGGTGCCCTTCTTGACAACGTTCAGCGTATAGGTGTCCCTGCGGACCCTGTCCACGGCCTGCAGCGTCACGTCGTACTCCCGCGTCTCCGGGTCAAAGGCCGTAAAGCGCTCTGTGCTCTCACTGCCGTCGAAATAGATGTGTATGCCGTCCAGCTGCGTGTCCAGGGTAGCCGGGTCCGCCTTCTCCGGATCGATATAGGTGATCAGAACCGCCCGGGTCACATACGCCTCCACGGTCTCCGCCTTGCCGTCCACCCACATCTCGGTATAGAACTCCGTGTTGGCACTGGCCGTACCGGTAAAGCCGATGCGCACCGTCCGCTCGTAGGTGGTCAGCTGCAGCACCGTGCCCTTGGCTGCGATCTTGCCGATGGTCTCTTCCTTTTCCCTGCCGTCGGCGTCGCAGACATGAATATCGTCGATGCCGCTGCCCCGGGTCTGGCTGGTGGCACTGCAGAACAGATAGGTGGTGGACTCCGGCGCGAATGCCGGATAGATGTCCCGCAGCGCGCCATTGTCGCCAAACTCCGCCCCCTCCAGCGTCAGCAGTCGGGGGAAGTCCAGGCCGCTCTCCGCAGCGATCTCGTCCGCGCGGGCCAGCGCCGCTGCCAGCAGCAGCGCCGCCCACTTCAGCTTGTATTTCTCTCTCTTCTTCACCTGTGTGTCTCCTTTTTTGATAAAGAGGAGGGCGGGAGAGGGCGGCAACCCTCTCCCACCCTTATGGAAAGCAGACGTCCCGTCCCGGGCCGCCTCGGCTTTACAGAATAAGGGCCTTCTCCGTACGCGGCGCGTCTCCGCCGGCCGGAAAGGCATACAAAACGCCGCTTTTGCACAGCAAAAATGGCGTACTTCTACCCTTCAGCATCACGGAGAGAACGCCCGCAGTGTTTCAGTTCTCAACCGTGCAATTCTCCTGTCCTGACGCCGCGGGGCTTCGCCCCTCGTACATGGCCTACCTTCTCAGGACTCGCGTCCCAATGGCTGCTGTTCGCCGCGGCTCGCGTCGCTTTGGCCACTTCCTTGCGTCCACAGTGCCGTTCGCGGAGGGTGTCACCCATTTCTTTCAAAGCTGCCGCCTGACCGGTATCTCCCGGCCTTTATAGCGACAGCCACACGACGTCACAGAACTATTTCTATTCACTTGTCCGTCAAGCGCCCGCCCCGGCCGATACACCGTGGCGTCCTCTCCTGCCAATAGTGCCCGGCGGAAAAGGCGGCGGGCCTGCTTTTTCGTCGATTTGCCCCGATATGAAAAAAGCGCTTGACGAGTGAACGGCCGTTTACTACACTGTAGTAAACGGTCGTTCACATCACAGGAGGGCTACCCATGACCAACACGAAGGAAAACATTCTCCGCACCGCGCTGCACCTCTTCGCCCGGGACGGCTACGAGGCCGTCTCCGTCAGCGCCATCGCCGGCGCCCTGGGCATGACCAAGGGCGCGCTGTACAAGCACTACCGCAGCAAGCGGGACATCTTCGACAGCATCGTCGCCCGCATGTACGAGATCGACGCCCAGCGTTCCCGCCAGTACGCCGTGCCCGAGGACACCTACGACGCCGCCCCCGACGCCTACGACGCCGTATCCTGGGACGCGCTGCACGACTTCACCCTGGCCCAGTTCACCTTCTGGACCCGGGATGACTTCGCCTGCAGCTTCCGCCGCATGCTGACGCTGGAGCAGTACCGCAGCGCCGAAATGTCCCAGCTATACCTGGGCTGCCTGTCCGACGGCCCCGTGGCCTACACCGCGGACATCTTCCGCCGCATGATGGCCGCCGGCACGCTGCGCCCCGGCGACCCCCGCCAGCTGGCACTGTCCTGCTATGCGCCCATGCTCCTGCTGATGGCCGTGGCCGACCACACCGGCGATACCGCCCGGCCACTGGCGCAGCTGGAGGCCCATCTGGTCCTTTTCCGCCAGCAGTTCGTCATCGATGCCCCCTGAACGCCGCACATTTCCACACACCACCATCGCCGGGGCCCTGCGCCCCGCGCAGAAAAGGAGAATACACATGCGCTATCTCAAAAGCGAAGCCTACGACACCCCCGCCCTCCGCGCCAAGATCATGGGGCCCAACCCCATCAAGCTGGAGGAGGAGCTTCTTCTGGACCACCGCATCCCCGCCGGGGGCGTGGTCTGCGACCTGGGCAGCGGCCAGGGCCTGACCAGCGTCTTTCTGGCCAAGGAGTACGGCTTCACCGTCTACGCCGCCGACCTGTGGAGCGACCCGGCGGAGAACCAGGCCTTCTTTGACGCCATGGGCGTCCCCCGGGACCGCCTGATCCCCGTCAAGGCCGATGCCTCCGCCCTGCCCTTCGACCACGACTTTTTCGACGCCGTGGTCTCCACCGATTCCTACAACTACTTCGGCCGCGACCCCCGCTATCTGGACGACAAACTGCTGCCCTTCGTCAAGCCCGGCGGCTACGTCTACATCGCCATCGTCCTCCGCAAGCACCAGTCCTGACGGCATAACAAAACCCCCGGAGCCTTTCGGCTCCGGGGGTCTCGCTTCCTGTTACCGGGTCACTGGATGGAGATGCTGCTGCTCTTGGGCAGCTGCTTCTTCACGTTCTTGGGCACCGAGATGGTCAGGATGCCATCCTCAAACCTGGCGCTGACGTCCTCCGGCTCCACCGCGTCGCCCACATAGAAGCTGCGGCTGCACGCACCGGCGTAGCGCTCCTGACGGATGTACTTGCCCTTCTTGTCCGTCTCGTCCTTGTCCAGACCCTTCACCGCCTGGATGGTCAACACGCCGTCCTTCAGCTCCAACGTCACCTCGTCCTTCTTGAAGCCGGGCAGATCCACGTCCAATTCATAGGTCTCCTCCGTCTCGCGGACATCGGTGCGCATCAGGTTCTTGGCGTGTTTGCCGTACAGCGGGTCACGGCCGCGGGGCATCATAGAAAACGGATCGCCAAAGAAATCATCAAACAAATTCTCGCCAAAAATGCTGGGCAACATACGTCATTCCTCCATTCGAGCTTTCCCTGCACGCCGTCACTTTTCAGCGCCGTATGCAGGCCGTTACCACTGATTTTGTATACTTTTTATCACCTTGTGGGGTTCTTTCCGATCCCCTCTCTCAAGGTTCGATTTTAGTATATCACCGATTTTAGCACTGTCAATAGGCGAGTGCTAATGTTAACAAAAGCAGAAAAATTTGTTCACAAAATATGCGATTTTTGTTTTCTTCGGTTCACAAAATGTTACTTTTGTGGTACACTGTATACATTCTCACACAGGAGGTCCCCCTCTATGGAACTGTTTTACGACAAAGTCAGCGCCTCCGCCGACTACATCCGGGCGCGGCTGCCTGAGGTCCCCGCCGTGGGCATCATCCTGGGCAGCGGTCTCGGCTCACTGGTGGACGCCATGACGGACAAGACCGTCATCCCCTACGCGGACATCCCCCACTTCCCCCGCTCCACCGTGGCGGGCCACGCCGGCAATCTGGTGGTCGGGCGGCTGGGCAGCCATGTGACGGCGGCGCTGCAGGGCCGCTTTCACTACTACGAGGGCTTCACCATGAAGGAGGTCGCCTATCCGGTCTATGTGCTGGCCCTGCTGGGGGTAAGGACACTGATCGTCACCAACGCCTGCGGCGGCATCAACCGGGAATTCGCCCCCGGCGACCTGATGCTGCTGTCGGACCACATCAATATGCTGGGTGCCAACTCCCTGATCGGCCCCAACGACGAGCGCTTCGGCCCCCGCTTCCCGGACATGACCGAGGCTTACTCCCTCCGCCTGCTGCAGACGGCCCAACAGGCCGCCGCCCAGCTGGGCTTTTCCTGCCGGGAGGGCGTGTATGCCCTCTTCCCCGGCCCCTGCTACGAGACGGCGGCGGAGATCCGCGCCTATGCGCACCTGGGCGCCGACGCCATCGGCATGTCCACCGTGCCGGAGGTCATCGCCGCCAACTATCTGGGCATGGAGGTGCTGGGCATCGCCTGCATCACCAACATGGCCACCGGCATCGCCAGAGAGAAGCACTCCCACGAGGAGGTGCTGCGTATCGCCAACGAGAGCAGCCAGCGTTTGTGCGCCCTGACCCAGCGCGTGGTCGAGACGCTGTGACCGCCCGCCCCCTCGCTTTTATCGTCAAAAGCCGCCGGCCCCTTTGACCGCGGAAAAGCCGCCCCTACGGGGCGGCTTTTTCGTGTTTATTTCTCGTTGACGCGCAGGTCCAGCACGTCCGGCCGGGCGTAGTGGCCCACGCAGTCCAGCTCCATGCGGCTGGCGGGCACCTTCTGCATGTCCAGATCGGCGTAGATGATGTCCTCCTTGTCCCACACGGTGACGGAGGCCTCGTGGCCGAAGGGGTCGATGACGCAGCTGCCGCCCCGGCAGGCGATGTCCGGCAGCGCGGCGATCTCCGCGGTGCCGCTGACGGTCTGGGGATAGTCGCTGCGGCGGAACACCAGGTCGGCGTTGATGAAGTAGCAGTGCCCCTCGATGGCGATGTGGCGGATGGTATCCTGCCACTCCGGGTTGTCGTTGGTGTTGGGCGAGATGTACAGGGAAATGCCCTTCTGGTACAGCGCCACCCGGGCCAGGGGCATATAGCTCTCCCAGCAGATGAGATTGCCCATGGGGCCCCAGGGCGTGTCCATCACCGGGAAGTAGTCCCGGTCGGCGTCGCCCCACACCACCCGCTCGCTGCCGGTGGGCTTCAGCTTCCGGTGGTTCATGGCCGTGCCGTTCGGCGCGATCATCACGTTGGAATTGTACAGCGTGCCGCTGACGGCGTCCCGCTCGGAGTATCCCATGCTGAGATACACGCCCCGCTCCACAGCCCTGCGGATGAGCCTGCGCAGCTCCGGCCCGTCAAAGAGCAGCGAGTTGTCGTAGTACATTTTCCAGTCCTCGCGGCCGGTGGCCTTGCGGCTGCCCACGGTGTAGCCGAAGGTCATGCCGTAGGGATAGCCGGGGATGAACAGCTCCGGAAAGACGATCAGCTCCGCGCCCTCGCCGGCGGCCTCGTCGATGAGACGCAGCGCCTTTTCCAGGCATTTGTCCTTGCGGAACATCACGGGCGTGGCCTGCACCACCGCCACGCGGCAGGTATTTTTCAGCTCTCGCATGCGGTTTCCTCCTTGTAGTTCTCTCCCCCGATTATACCAGACACGGCGCATAAAGCAACCGCTTTTGCGAAAAGACCGCATGGAAAAGGCGCGGCCCTTTGGCCGCGCCTTCCGTATTGTCGCTCTATGTACTTACTCGTCCCTGCGGCGGCGGGTCAGGACCAGCGCGGTGCAGCCGCCCACGGCTGCCGCGCCCAGCACGATCCACACCACCACGCCGACGCCCTTCTTCGGCATCTCGTCCGGCGTGACGTCGTCCGGCACGTCCGGGGTCTGGCCGCCCAGCACGTCGGTCATGTCGTACAGAGCCGTCTTGCCGTCCAGCAGGCGGGCATAGGCCGTCAGGGCGCACAGCGCCTGCTCGGTGGCCATGTCGTTGCGCTCGCCGTCCGCCGTGTGGCGGAAGCCGCCGTCCAGTGCAAAGGACAGCAGGGCGTCCAGCACCGTCAGGCCGTTCTTGGCGAAGCGGCTGTCCTTGGCCGGGTCGATGCCCAGAGCCGTCAGGGCGATGATCACCTGGGCGCAGGACTCGCTGTTCAGCGTGCCCCAGCTGCTGTAGCCGCCGTCGGCTTGCTGCATGTCGGACAGGGTCTTAAGCGCCTTGTCCACCGCGGACTGCACTGCCTTGTCGCCGGTGCGGTAGGCCGCCAGCGCCTGCAGCGCCATGGCGGTCATATCCGGGTCGGCGCTGTCGCCGGACAGCGCCCAGCCGCCGTCGGACAGCTGCTGCTCCAGGATATAGGCCACCAGGCCGTCGCGGGTGACCTGCTTGCCGCCGTCGGCCACGGCGGGCACGTCGTACTTGTTGCTGTCCAGCGCGATCAGCGCGAAGATGGCGCCGTTGAGACCCTGGAACGTGACGTCGTCCATGTCCGCCAGCTTGGAGAGCAGATCATAGCCGCCCACGTTGGTGGGGTCCTTGCCGATGGCCGTCAGCGCCAGGATGGTGCGGGAGTACTCGGTGAACTTGCGGTCGCTGAGCACGCCGTCGGCGTCCTGCACGGCCTTGACCACGCTGTCGTAGTAGCTGTCGGGCACCTCCCGGCCGCTGCGGGCCAGGGCGATGACCAGCCACTCGCTGCCGAAGGCCAGCTCGTCGCTCTTGACACCGTCCAGCGCCTTCTGATACGGCTGCTGCCATGCGCCGGTGGTCTCGTTGGTCCTGCCGGTGTCCTCCTGCAGGGCCTTCACGAGCTCGGCATAGGCGGCCTCGGCGGCCACCAGCTTGTCGTAGTTGGTCACCAGCGCCTTCTGATTGGCGGGCAGCTTGTTGTAGGCCGAACGCGCCGCGGCGATGGCGTTGCCGCTGTTCTTGGTGACGGTGCCGATGGCGTCGATCAGCTTGATGACGTCGGCGGCGGTGACCTCCTCATCCCCCATCTTCCCGGCGTCCGGGTCGGCCTTCCAGTCGGTGGTGTAGTACCACAGAACGTAGTCGCCGTTGTTGACGGCCTTCTGCGTCAGGGGAACGCTGGGCAGGCTGCCGTTGACCTTGTACAGCCAGCCGGAGTTGGGGCCGGAGGTGAACTCGCCGTAGGTGACGCCGTCCTTGGTCATGGAGCGGACGTAGCCGTTGGCCGCGCCCACCTGGCTGATGCCGCTGCCCTCCAGCGCCGCGATAAAGGCGTGGTAGACGGTGCTGCCCTTGTTCAGCTTCACGCTCTTGCTGAGCCAGGTGCCGCCGGGCGTGGAGATGGTCACCGTGACGGTGATCTTGTCCTCGGTCTCCGGGGGCTGCTCCGGCGTCTCCGTCTCGCCCGCGCCGGTGGCGTGGGAGGGCTGGGTCTTGACGGTGCTGAAATCGTAGATGTTGAACGCCTTGCCCGTGGCCTGGAACTGGGCCAGGGCGATCAGGGCGCGGAAGCCCTGCTCGGTGGCGAGGTCACTGTAGGTGACGTTGTCCGTATAGCCGAAGCCAGAGTTGTTTTTCAGCGCGAAGGACATCAGACCCTCCACCACGGAGATGCCGTTTTTGGTGAAGCGCGCGTCGTTGGCCGGATCGACCCCGGCGGCAGCCAGCGCGATGATGACCATGGCGGTAGAGTTGGCATTTGCGCCGTATCCGCCGTCATACACGCCGCCATCCTGCAGCTGCGTGGCTAGATACGCCACACCCTTGTCGATGGCCGCCTTCACCTTGCTGTCCTTGGCGTAGAAGGCCAGGCCCGCAATGCAGTTGGCGGTGGTGTCGATGGTTCCCCACTCATCCCAGCTGCCGTCGTCCTGCTGCGCCTGCAGCAGTGCGTTCACCAGCTGCTGCTCATAGCGCTCCGTTCCGGCGAAGTCCGCCTGATTGTAGGCCGCCAGCGTATACGGCGCGCTCCACGGACTGGTGGACTTCGCTGCCTTATTCAGCAGCGCTATCGCGCTGATGGGCGTGTTGCTGTTGGTCGGGTAGAGCTTGGTCACATCCACGCCGTTGGCAGTCAGCGCCAGGATCGCCTTGTCGTAGGTGGTATCCGTGGCCTTGTCCGACTGGATGCCCGTGATGGCCAGGTTGATATAATTCTGCCTGGCTGTTTCCGTCAACGCCACGCCCTTATCAGGATAGGCCTTGGCGTAGGCGCCCATATCCATGACCCACCAATCGTCGCTGCGGGCAGTATTGGCCGCGGCGATGGTATCCATTACCTTCACCGGATCGGGGAACAGCTTTTTCAGCGCGGCGTTGACCTCCGCGTCACTCCGGAGCGCCATCTTCTCCAGCGCCTCCTTCTGCGCGTCGCCGGAGAAATCAATGGCGTTGCCCACGACGGGCAGATCCGGTCCGTTGGGCTGCGTGCAGTTGCCGGAGGCATTCTTCACGGTGATCTGGTTGTCCAGACCCGCTACCATGCCGTACAGCTTTCCGGCAAAGCCGCCGTTGTAGCCCTGGGAGGGCGTGCCGACAATGGTCACCTGTCCCGTGCTGACGACATTCTCCGCTCTGCTGATGACGCCGGCAAAGCCGCCGGTGCAGTCCGTGCCGGAAACGCCGCCGATGCTGTAGCAGTTCTTCACCGCACCCTCGCTGAAGCCCACAAAGCCGCCGGTATAGCTGCTGCCGGCAACAGTACAGCTGGTATGGCTGTCATAGATGTCGCCGCTGCTGTCGCCCACCAGTCCGCCGGTGGTCGTGGTACCCTTGACCGTGCCGCCGGAGGAGGACTTGGTAATCGTGCCACCATTCTTACCCACCAGACCGCCGGTCATTTCCGTACCGTTGACCTCCACATTGGCGGTGCTCTTATCTATCGCGCTGGCGATGGAGAACAGTGTGTGCTGATCCGTTTCGCCTCCGTTCAGGCCCACCAGACCGCCCACATTCTTCGTACCCGTGACCGTGCCGCTCACCGAGCAGCCGCCGATCAGGTTCGCCACGTTCTTGGACAGATCGTTGCTGTCCAGCTGCACCTGGGCGCTGCCTGCCAGTCCGCCCACGTTCGTCTTGCCGGTGATCTTCACATCCACCAGCTTCAGGTCGCGGATGGTCGCGCCCTTGATGACGTTGAAGAAGCCTACGTTCTCCCCCTCCGGCGCGTTGATGGTCACATGGGAGATGGTGTGTCCCTGCCCGTCAAACATTCCCGTAAAGGGCTGGACCGTGCTGCCGATGCCGCCAAACGGCGTATCCTTCAGATCCAGATCGGCCTTCAGCCGGTAGTTCCTGCCCAGTATCTCAGCATCTGTAGCCTTCGCCAGTGCCAGCAGGTCGTTCACCGTCTCGATGTCCACCCACTGCACGGCGGCGGGCGTACCGGTCAGTTCCTTCCAGGACGGTCCCTGGAAGTGGTTCTCGGTGGTACCCTCGAACCACAGCAGCTGGTCGCCGTCCTTTACCGCAGCCAGAGAGGCGCTGACGTTGGACAGCTTGTCGTTGATGGTGAACATCCAGCCGTCCGGCGCGTCCACGGCGTAGCCGTTGATGGTGTGGATGAACCGGCCGTAGGTGCTGGTGGTGGCGTAGGCGTAGGTCAGCAGCCCCTGCGCCTGGGCGGCATCCAGCACATCCACCACGCGGGTGTTGCCGGTGCTGTCCAGGGTCACCTCGATCTTATCTTTATCGCCCATCCGCTGGAAGGCGTAGGTGCTCTTGTCGTAGGTGGCGATGGCGATCTGTACGGTGATTTCCTTGGTCTCGGTCGTCTCGGGGACCTTGACGCCCTCCAGATACGGCAGGCCGTCGTTCTTGTCGGGCTTTTGCGCCCAGACGCCGCTGTCGCTGCCGGAGATGGCCGTCAGGAAGCCGGCGGTCTTCATCTCGTCCAGGGACTTGCCCACGGCGCCATAGGCGTTGCCGGGCACGGTAGCGCTGTTGAAGTAGCAGTTCTTGATGCCCACGGACTGGTCGTACTGGAACGCCGAGCCGGGCTTATTCCCGCCGATGAAGCCGTTGCCCTGCTCGCCGGTGACGGTGACCACGCCGGCGGCGTAGCAGTTTTCGTAGGTATTGCCGTTGTAGACGGAGCGGCCCACAAAGCCGCCGGAGTAGCCCCGGGCGCTGACATTACCCAGCGCGAAGCAGTTTCTGATGGTGCCGCCGTAGCCCAGGCCCACGAAGCCGCCGGCGTACTCGCTGGTGGTATTCACCGCCATGCTGGTCCAGCAGCCTTCGATGAGACCGCCGGTCTCGTTGGCGCCCACAAAGCCCGCGTGCCCCGTGGCCGTCAGGCTGTTGGAGGTCAGTGTGCCGCCCTGGACGTAGCTGCTGCGGATGACGCCGTAGTTGCGGCTGACCATGCCGCCCAGCACCGCGCCGGTGTCGGCGGTGATGTTGGTGTTCACCACGGCGCAGTTCTCGATGCGGCCGTAGTTGTTGTGGGCCAGCACCGCCGCGTTGTCGGAGAACAGCACGTTGGCACCCTCGATGGTCAGGTCGTGGATATACGCCGTGGCGCCGGTGTACCAGAACAGGCCGGAATCGCTGTTGCTCAGCGTCAGGCCGGTGATCTTGTGGCCGTTGCCGTCAAACTCGCCCATAAAGGGATAGGTGACGGTGCCGATGGACTTGGTCTTGGTCTGGTCGGCGGCGGAGAGGGTGGAGAAGTCGATGTCGTTGGCCAGGCGGTAGTTCTTGCTCCATTCCACCTGCTGCCTGTTGGGGGAATCGGTACCCCCGGTGGGCTCGTCCTTTACATTGGCCAGTGCGATCCACTGTTCCGCGCTGGAGATCTCCACCCAGTCTTTCTCTTCGGGTTTTCCTGTGCCCGCGGAGGGGTCGTAGATGTCGCTGTACGCCGAGGTGATGCTGTCGGTCAGACCCAGCTCCTCCAACAGGCTCTGGTCGCCGATAGCCGTAACGGTGAAGGCGTACTTCTTCCCCGCCGCAAAGGCGTTGGCGAAGTTGGCGGAGGTATAGTTCCCCGACAGCGCAAATGTCTTGAAGCGGGTGTAGACTGTATCCGCACCCTCGCCCGTCACCGTGTAGAGGTCGATGCGATAAGCGCCGCTGAAGTTCTCCCGGCCGTTCCACTTGGCCGTTGTCCCCTCCCAGCGGGGGTCGGTCACCGCCGTCATGCGGTTGTAGGGCTCCTGATAGCCAACGATCTTCTGCTCCGCCGTCGCTACGCTGCAGCACACCGTCTGGCCGTCTGTCTCCTTCGCCACGGAGGCGTAGTACACGCCGTCGCCCAGTGCGGCGAACCGTCCGGACAGGTCGTACTCCCCGCCGGAGACGTGGGCGATGTCCTCCACAAAGGTCAGCTGGGACTCGTAAGCACCCAGATCCTCCGTCTTGGCCAGACCGACGATAAACGCCGCGCGGCGCTCCATGGCCTGATACAGGCCCAGACCCGTCACGTCCTCCGGATCGTTCTCCGCTGCCTCCACAGCGGCGTCCAGCTTGGCAAGCTGCGTCCGCTGTTCCTCGCTCATGCGGCCGATGACCGCCGTTGTGTTCACATATTCCAGCTTCTCCAGGCTGGGGAAACCGGTATCCGTGCCGTCAATGGCGTTATACTCCTTCAGGCCGTCCGCATCCAGCGGCGTCCAGCTGCGCACCATCTTCCAGAGGGTAACGGTGTAGGTCTTGCCCTCCGCCGCGGTCCACAGCAGCAAGCCGGTGGGCAGGGAGATCACGTCGCCATCGTCGGTGTCGAACTCCTCCCGGGCGAAACGGATACTCTTCGCCATGGTCACGGCCGTGGCAGGCGTCTCGTCCGTCTGCCATGCCAGCACGGGATAGCCGTTGTTGACGCCGCGAACCGCCTTCCAGTTGCCCGTACCCAGCTTGTCCAGCAGTTCCGTCCGCATGGCGGCGTCGGACATGGCGGTGGCAGCGCCGACCTTTGCGCCGGCGGGCACACTTCCGGTAAGGTAGTAGCAATTGGTCAGGGTGTCATAACTGCCGGTGGAAAATGCGCTGCTGGACGAAGCGTCCTTTCCGGAGATCGCTCCCACGGTGTAGGAATCAGAGATCGTGACACTGTTGCTGCCATAGATACCGGAAGCGTAGCTTTCAGAGGTGATCTCCCCGGTGTTATAGCAGGTATTCAGGGTGATGGCGCTGCTGCTCCCGTTGAAGCGGGCGACGATGCCCGCGGCGCGGTCCTTGGCGGATACCTTGCCGCTGTTATAGCAGCCGGTAAGCTCCAGAGCGCAGCTGCCGGAGTGGCTGTTGCCCAGAATACCGCCGCAGTTGCTGCCGCCGGAGACGGTGGCCTCATTTCCGCAGTCGGTGATGGTGTTTTTGGTGCCGGTGGCGCGGCCCACGATGCCGCCCGCGTCGCCGCTGCTGGCATTATTGCTGGTCACGGTGCCCTGCACCACCACGCCGGTGATCTCCGCGTTCTTGATAACGCCGAACAGGCCCGCGTACTGCGCGGTGGCGTTCAAGCCGGAGACGGTGTGGCCCTGGCCGTCGAAGCATCCGGTAAACTCATGGGAATCCTTGCCGATGGGCGTCCACAGCTGGTTACCCAGATCAATGTCGTCCGTCAGCTCCACATAGAGCTTTGTGACGCTGGAGGCGTTGTTGACCTTGTCCGCCAGCCACGCCAGCTGTTCGCCGTTTTCGATCTCGTAGGGCGCGGCCTCCGTACCTTCACCACTGGGTTTTTCGTCCCTTGTTTCGCCGTCCCACGCCGTGGAGGGCGTCAGCGCCACGGAGAGGTTGGTATCCTCGGCGACGTTCAGCGGGCCGGTGACCTTGGCGTAGCCCTTGGCCTTGACGGTGTAGCTGTACGCACCCTCAGGCAGCCGGTAGCTGCCGTCGCTCTCCGGCTGGACGGTCTGGCCGTTCCAGGTCACCGTGATGGCGGCGTTGGCGTCCGCCGGGGTGACGGTGAAGGTCACCGTCCGCTTGGCGGCGGCGGTCAGGGTCACGTCCTTCGCGAGCGCCTTTTTGCTGACCGTCACGGTGCCGGACTGCTGCACATAGCCGAAGGCGGAGACGGTGTAGGTGTAGGTGCCGTCAGGCAGCTTGAACACCCACTGATTGCCGGTCTGGGTGCCGGTCTGGCCGTCGATGGTCACCACGGCGTCGGCCGGGGCGACGGTGAAGGTCACGGCGTAGGTGGGGATCTGCCAGCGCAGGACGGGGTAGCCGTCGTTCAGGTCCGTGGGCGCGGCCACGAAGGCGTCGCCCAGGGCGGCGGCCAGGGCCTTCAGCTCGTCGGAGGTCTTGGCGGTGGCGTTGGCGTCAGCTGTCAGACCGCTGAGATAAAAGCAGTCCTTCATTGCGCCGGAGGACTTGTTTCCCACCACAGCGCAGGCGTTGTTGCCATAGGCAACCTTTGTCACACCAGTGGTGTAGCAGTTCTTCACAGTAGCGTAGCTGCTGTAGAGATAGGCGGCGATACCACCGGCGCGATAGCTGCCGGAGGTGCAGTTTCCGCGGTTATAGCAGCTGTCCACCGTCACCTGACCGGAGATATAACCGACGATGCCGCCGGCATCATTACTGGTAGAGGAAATGTCACCATAGTTGGCACAATTTTGGATAACTCGTTTCCCGGCAGTATAGCCGCCGGAAATATAGCCGACGATACCACCGACGTTCTGTGTACCGGAAATGGTGGCCTTGTTCACGCAATTTTCCACCGTACCGGTAGTACCGTCGTTCATAGCTCCCACAATACCGGCGATGCCGTAGCTGCTGCCGTAGCTGCTGCTGGAGCCGGTGACGGTCACCGTGCCTTCAACGGTCAGGTTCCTGACCGTGCCGCTGCCCACCACGCCGAACAGGCCGTAGTGGTTACTCGTGCTGCCGGTGATCTTCACCTTGATGGTATATCGTTGGCCGTCAAAGGTGCCTGTATACGCGTTACGGGCATACTGGCCGATGGGAGTCCACGGCTCGTCGCCCAGGTCGATGTCCTTGGTGAGGACGGCGCAGATGCTGCTGCGGCCGTCGTTGACCTGCTGCGCGAACCACCGCAGCTGGCTGGCATCGGTGATCTGATAGGGCGCAGCCGCATCACCCGTACCCGCGGGCTTTTTGGACATGGTAACGTCCACCGTCTCTGTCGCGTCGGCGGCTACCTTGGTCAGATCGACCGTGCCTGTCTGTGTTATGTAGCTGTCGCTCTCAAATGTCCAATCATACGCATAGCCCACCGGCAACAGATAACTGCCGTCTGCTTCTGCGGCCATGGGGACTTTGTTCCATTGCGTTTTTGCATAAACGACCGTGATGGTCGGCTCCGCGTCTGCGGCATAGCGGAACTTCACGGTGGCGGCAGCCTTTTTGACCATCTGCACGGTTTCCGTCACCGTGCCGCTGCCCTTCATGACCTCCACGCTGCCGTCGGTCTTGTCCTCAAAGCCGAACGCGCCGGTGACCGTGTAGGTATAGGTGCCGCTGATCACGGTATACACGCCGTTGCTGCCATTCACCGCCTTGCCGTCGCTGTCCTTTACCGTCAGCGTTCCGTCATCCGGCACCTTGTCAAATTTCAGCGTGTAGGTGTTGCGTTCCAGCGAGATGGTCTGTCGCATATCCGACGCCTTGACGGTGATCTCACCGTTTTTGGACGCGTAGTCGCCGGCTTCGTTGGTGACGGAGTAGGTGTGCGGGCCCTGTTTCTGGTTTTCCAGGGTGTACACGCCGTTCTCACCGCCGGTCTGCTCCACGCCGTCCCACACCAGCTTAGCGTCCGCCGGTACCACCGTGACGGTCACCGTGGGGGTCGCCGTGGGGTCCACATACTGCCAGCTCAGGATGGGATAGCCGCCGTTGAGGCCCTGGGGCGCGGCGACGAAGGCGTCGCCCAGGGTGTCGGCCAGGCCTTTGAGCTCGGCGGTGGTTGCGGGGGTAAGGCCAGCCATTTCATTTGAGGTATTGGTAATACTCTTACCATCCGCAACCGTACTGTCGTAATAGCAATTCGTAAACGTTACATAGCTGCCATCGAGAAACGCCGCCGCATAGCCTCCACTACTAACCGTTGCAGCTATATAGCAATTCGTAAAGTTCGCCTTATAGTTGTAGCTTGTCCTGAGGCCTCCTACAAAACCGCTTGTCGCACCCTTGCCAGTTGTGTTGGAAATCGTCCCGCAAACATAGCTATTCGTGACGTTTAACGTGTCATAGCTATACCCGGCTATTCCTCCGGTAAATGCTGTGCTATAGGAGTTGTTCACCAAAATCTCGGCTGCGGAATAGCAATTTTCAATCGTCGTCTTTGAGTTGATATAGCCTACAATACCGCCGACATTAGATTGCTTCCCGGTAACCGTATTCTCAATTTTGCCATAAACGCCGCAATTCTTGATGGTAGTCGTGCCGCCTATTTTGCCAACAAGACCAGCCGCACCATAGCTTCCGCCAACACTCACCTTTATCTGCGCTGCGACAGTCGTATTTTCAATTGTCGCACCGTTTGTCGTCGAAAACAGTCCAACATTTTCATTGGATGTCCCAGTGTAGTTAAATGCAATTGTATGCCCGTCACCGTCGAAATTCCCCCTAAACTCATTCGTGTACGGTGCATTTACTTCGATGTCCTTCGTCAGCTTGAAATACTTTCCGCTGTTGCTGGAAGGCATCGCTGCGAAATCCTCCGCCGAAGTGATCAGATACGGATCGTCGGCTTTGCCGCTGCCGGAGAGCGCCTGCACGGCGATGGCGGCGCTCTGGGGGGCCAGCTGCGGGGCAGATGTCTGCTCCTCGCCCTCCGGCTGTTCCGGCTGTTCCGGCTGCTCCGGGGTCTCCGGCTGCGCCGATTCCTCCGGAGTCTCCGGGCTTTCCGGACTTTCCGGTACCTCCGGGGTCTCCGGAAGCACCTCCTCCGCGGCCGGTGTCTGCGCTGCGCCCTCAGCCATCTCCGCCAGCGCGGAGGTGGGCAGCAGGCTGGTCAGCATCAGGACCACCAGAAGCCACGATACCACACGTTTTTTCATGTTCTCTGTCTCCTTTATGTAAATTTTCGTATACGCAAAAAATGGCGGAAGAAGTCGGCAAACTCCTTCCGCCCTATGGAAAACGACGGCTGCCGCCGCCTCGTCCTGACGTCAAATGAAATGCCTGTCCCCCAGGGGGACAGGCGGTACGTTTTTGCAGTAAAAACGCCGCTTCTGCCATGCAGAAACAGCGTCTCACCCACATTGCTCCACGGAGAAAACGCCCGCTGTGCCCGATCCTCCGCCGTGCCATTCTCCTGCCTCGCGCCACGGAGCCTTCGCTCCCCGTCTGCTGCCTACCTTCTCAGGCTCACGCCCAATGGCTGACTTTCGTCACACGGCTTTCGCCGTTTCGGTGCATCCTTGCGCTCACAGTGCCGTTCGCGGTGGGTTTTCCCCAATTTCCTTAAGACTGCCGCCTGGCCCGCAGGCCTTTGCGGCGGCAATCGCACGACTTCACCGGATCTGTATTCACTTTTCAGGCCCCGCGCCCGCGGGGCAAGCTTTAAATCAGCTACAAGGATAGTATACACCGCCGCCACGGCCGCTGTCAACGGCTTCCGGCGAAAAAGCCCCGAAAAAGCCCCGCGGTGTTTCGTGCACCGCGGGGCCTGTCCTCGCTTAATAGCCAAAAAGCATGGAGCGCTTGATGTCGCTGAGCTTGTGTGCGCCGCACATGGCCATGGTGTCGGCCAGCTCGGATCTCAGCTTGTCCACATACACCTGCACGCCCTCGGCGCCGCCGCCGTAGACCATGTTCACGAAGGGACGCCCGATCAGCACCGCGTCCGCGCCCAGGGCCAGCGCCTTGAACACGTCCATGCCGGTGCGGATGCCGCCGTCCACCAGGATGGTCATCCTGCTGCCCACCGCGTCGGCGATGGCCGGCAGCACCTCCGCCGTGGCGGGGCACTGGTCCAGCACGCGGCCGCCATGGTTGCTGACCACGATGCCGCTGGCCCCGGCCTCCAGCGCCTTTTTCGCGCCGTTGACCGTCATGATGCCCTTGAGGATAAAGGGCCGGCCGTTCATCAGCTTCACGATCTCCTTCAGCTCGTCCACCGTCTTGCTGCCGGCGGGCGGGGTCATATTCTTCAGGAAGGGCAGCCCCGCCGCGTCGATGTCCATGGCCACAGCGATGGGATCGGCGGCGCTGACCATCCCCAGCTTCTCCCGCACCAGGTCGATGTTCCAGGGCTTGATGGTGGGCACGCCGCAGCCGTGATTTTTCTTCAGCGCCTCCGCAGCCGCCTCGATGACGGCGGGATTGGTGCCGTCGCCGGTGAAGGCCGCGATGCCCGCCTGGGCGCAAGCGGTGACCAGGATGTCGTTGTAGGTCAGATCGTCGTACTTGTCGCCGTAGTGCAGCTGCATGGCGCCCACCGGCGCGG